>ERZ791931.97-NODE-97-length-107100-cov-35.250549_pt1 | contig 107100 bp, 111 predicted proteins | sample MGYA00510127_ERZ791931 | MGnify/ENA primary metagenome ERZ791931 (study PRJEB30046, sample SAMN00792067) | human gut metagenome | study: EMG produced TPA metagenomics assembly of the A metagenome-wide association study of gut microbiota in type 2... | reverse complement strand
GTTTCCTTCTTAAAATAATAGCTCTATAATCTGCGCAAATACCACAGTTTTCACTTCTGCATTAGGGAAACTTGCTTTTACTTGCTCGGTTATATCCTGATACAGCCAAACTTGTGAAGTGCTATCTCCGCTATTACCAGAGTTGCCGGGCAGAGTTACGGTAAAAGCATCCATTGTAATTCCTGTTCTATGAGTGATAAGATCAATAAGGAAAGTCCAACGCTCTGTTGCCGTCACTCGACCTTCCATGGGAATCAGCTGGTAGCTTTCAGGAAAATCTTCCTTGTTAATCGTTTCTCTCTTTAACAAGCCATCGGCTAATACAAGAAATTCGTTATTTTCATTGAGCATAGCAAATTCCGTGAACTCTCTATTAAAAACAAACTGTTTGCATATGAAAGTCGGATAGTTGCTGTTCATCAGTTTTTTCTCTACTTCATCCTTATTGTCAGCTTCGATGACGTAACGTAATTTGGCATTCAGACAGACATAATTGTCCAGCAGCAAGTTCTCCGGTAGATTTTCTGAATCGCGTTTTTCTTTGGATAATACTTCAAGCAGTTTATGTTCTGTCCACGCGAGGGCATTACTGTCGTAGTCTAAATATGATGTATCACTGATTCTTATACGATATTCGTAGCCTTTTTCGTAAGTGAAGTTTTGAATAGCAGAAAACGATTCCCAATTCTGTGAACCATCTTTTTTTACAGCATATACCTTTCTGAAAAGCTTTTTCCCGTCAAAGTATGCAAAACCCAATAATTGTTTGGAGGCCACGGTAAGTTCATACTCTTGGTAGTCCGTTACTTTTTTACCTTCTTCACTATTTTCCTCTTTATCACAACCGATAACGGTAAATGTAAACAGGAATAGCATCAGTATTCCAAACGGATTTTTTGTCTTCATATTAATTTTTGATTAATGATTTATGCGTGTCAATATACCATGATGTTTGTGGATAGTCTACCATTTTGCTGTTTGTGCTTGGCTCAGAAGTTGTAATACCAGAATAGTGTTCGATTGTAATAGGGCCTCTTGAAGCTGTATAGAATTTTTTAGTATGTGTTTTGTAAGGGATAACTTTCTCCAAAAGTGTTTTAAAATCATTGTATATTTCTGTGCTTGTATTGCATAGCGTCTGTACATAGTCATCAAAATCATAGAATATTACAGGAGAGTAACCATCCATACGCTGAATATGTACAGCTTGTGTATTATCAAAAGAATAATTGGAATGAATTTGTTTCATAAGTTCTGCAAGTTCATCCAAGTGAGAACAGTCTGTTACAGCCAGTGTTCCATAAGGATATTGATAGTTGGAATAAAACTGATAAAAAGACTCGCATATTGCTTTATAGTCCGGATTCTCTGATAAGAGATATTTGCCCATTGTAGCATATGGCATACCAAAAACCATCACTTCCGTCGGACAGGCAATCATATAATTGGTTACATGGCGCAGTTCATAAGCAACTTCCAAAGATGACATATAGCAATCGTCAAATAATATATACTCCATTAACAATCCGTTATTGGATAAGCTTTTAGCAAGAGTTCTTATGTCTGTTTGGTATTCGGCTGTTAATCCACCAAAAAAGCGTGTCATAGGAATATTCTCATAATCCCAGTGATAAACAAAATCTTCTTTTGCTTTGCTTCGGCTTTGCACAACAGGAAGCCACCCCATACCGTGACAACCGATAATCATTGAATAGCTTTCAGCTGGAGCAAATGTCCTCATATCTCTAAGGATATCTGTCAAACCGGCTTCAGTTGTAAAGGGAGGATTTACATACTCTTTTAATACATTCCTTTTGCACGAACCGTTATTTAAAGTTATCTCAAACATCTCCGCTTCAGAAGAACTTGTAGATAAAAACACGATAATCCTTTCGTTATGTAGTCCTTTTTCTTGTATAGCTTCTTCCATGTCTGAAATGTTATTATAAAAATAACTTGTCAGATTAGTTGACCATGGAAGGTACATAAAGACAGTTCGCTGGTTATTTGACTCTACTTTAAATTCTTCTTTTTTGCATGAAATAAATAAGAATATAAAAGGTAGAAGTTGTATTAGGTTTTTAAATCTCATTTTTATTTTGGATATATTATTGGGTAGAAGAATGAATTCTGTTCTTAGTTACTTACTACAGACATTTCAATATTCTTTTCCTTTAATAATTCAATCAGTCTTTTTGCATTCTCAGTATATAAGTAGACTTTCTTTCCTTTCTGATCAGTCAGAGATACATTATACCACCCACGAAGAAGATGAAACTTCGCAGATGCATGACAATCTGCTTTTATGATATTTTGTAAAATCAGGGTTTTCACTATGACATGTGGAGTCCGTATCTGTAAGATACCATTCATTAAAGAATAATAGGTACGGCTGTGCATCCAACTTATAACTATTCCTATTACAATGTAGGATGAATAATGGCATAGAAGGCTGGAGTCTTCTTCAGGAGATTGGGTAATTATATTCAGTATATAATAAAATGCCAACCCTCCAAGAAGCCACAGTAAGGCTATGTAACTTCCATAAACCAATCTGTTTTTAACCTTGAAGTTTTCCATACTGTGTCAATTTATAAATATAATATTAATTCATATCCGTTGGAATGTCGATATATTTATCTTCGCCGTTGATGCAGAATTTCAGACGAGAATTTTCCAACTTGGATAGCTTTTTGAATTTTACGATAACTGTTGTTGTATCTCCAAATTGGGCATCCACGTGTTTGGCTTTATAAGTTTTACCATTGTCACATTCGAGTATGATATTTTCTATGCCGAGCCCGTTATTCCTATCTTTATCGTCTGAAGTAAGTGTAAAGATAACTGTGGTTTTTCCTCCTTTATTTGAAAGGCTGACGAAATGAGGCTCAGCAAATGCAATAATTGCCATCAGAAGAAGCGAAAGAAAAGATATTGCTTTTTTCATTGGTAATGTAATTTAAGGGTTATTTATACTCACAAATATAAAGTTTTTTGTCGGATTAGCCAAATGAATTAAAGGGTTATGTATGACGTATAAATATCTTTACTTTTCAATATCTGTTAAGTGACTTAAACTCCATCCCGATTATAGGGGTGGGATTCTTTGCTTTTACTTGTATCGGAACATTCTACTGTATTGAGAAATGGTGGCCGATTGGTAGTGTTCGGTCGAATGCAAATCTGACATTAGAAAAAAGTTCTGTGTATTGTTGGTTCTATGTAGAACAGAAACCGGCAGGCGAGTGAAAAGCCATAAGAATTCCAAATTCACCTTTCTGCTTGTTGTTGAATTTTCTATGTTGAATAGCAAATATAGAGAGTGCCCAAAGGAATTCCGAAGCGTTGTACATTGAGCGGGGAATAAACTTAATTAAATATTTTTTATTATAAGTGGATATGAGAAAAGTATGGGCTCTGTTGTATTTCTTAAAAGAACATATGAAATAAGGGTATGTATCTATCAGGCAGCTTACGAGAATACGCTTGTTCGTTTTATTCAAGGAGTACTACTTGTACACGACGTCTGTTTCCGGATTTGCTGAAAGAGAAATAATTTTACATTTTATATCGAAAGGAAGAAAAGAAGAATAATTCATTTTTCCATATATACGAAGAAGAACTATATACATTCTCTTTTCAATGTACATAGTTCTTCTTGTTAGTTAAAGAGCTTTATAGAGTATCTGATGTAAAAATATTTTAAACTTCTAAAGCTCCGATAATTTCGCGTACAGATGAGTATCCATGACGTTCCAGATAGTCGTTGATGCCATCGGCCACTTTAACTGTAATAGCAGGGTCGATAAAGTTTGCAGTTCCTATCTGAATAGCAGTAGCACCTGCCAGCAAGAACTCAACAGCATCTTTCCAGTTCATGATACCACCTAGTCCCACTACTGGTATCTTTACAGCTTTAGCTACCTGCCAAACCATTCTCAAGGCAATTGGTTTTACGGCAGCACCGCTCATACCACCTGTTACTGTTGATAAGATAGGTTTACGCTTTTCAGCATCAATAGCCATTCCCAGTAAAGTATTGATGAGTGATACACTGTCGGCTCCGGCTCCTTCAGCAGCTCGTGCTATTTCTGTAATGTCGGTTACGTTTGGAGAGAGTTTTACGATCAGTGTTTTGTGATATACCTTACGTACTGCACTGACTACTTCGGCTGCGCCATGCGCTGTAACGCCGAATGCCATACCACCTTGTTTTACGTTCGGGCAGGAAATATTCAGCTCGATGGCCGGGATATTGTCCAGTTCATTAATTATGCTTGCTGTTTCAGCGTAGTCTTCCACTTGTGAACCTGAAACGTTTACAATCATATTTGTGCGTATATCCTTAATCTGCGGATAGATGTGGTCTACAAAGTAATGTACACCTTTGTTTTGCAATCCTACGGCGTTCAGCATACCCATAGGAGTTTCTGCCATACGCGGATACGGATTACCTTCGCGATGATGTAGTGTTGTACCTTTTACAATGATACCGCCAATCTTTTCCAGGTCTACAAAGTCCTGAAATTCTAGTCCATATCCAAATGTACCCGATGCTGTCATCACCGGATTCGACATTTCTAATTTACCGATGTTTACACTTAAATCTGCCATAATAGTTTCTTTATATTAAATACAGGACCTTCTTTACAAACACATACATGACCTTCATCGGTCTTTTCTACGCAGCACAGACAGGCTCCGACGCCGCATGCCATGGTATTTTCCAAAGATACTTCACATTCAATATTGTTAGCTTTGGCATATTTGGCTACAGCTACCATCATTGGTTTGGGACCACAAGTGTAAATCATATCAAACTTATTGTCTTTCAGAACACTGTGCATTGTCACATAACCTTTTTCTCCCATACTTCCGTCTTCAGTAGTGGTATATACATCGCCGAACTGCTCGAACTGTTCCAGTTGCAGCAGATCGTTCTTAGAACGTGCACCCAATAGGAAAGTCGGTTTGCAGCCCATCTTCAGCAATGCTTCACCCAGATAAAGCATCGGAGCAGTACCCACGCCACCACCTACTAAAAGAACTTTTCTGTCAGGAGTTTCCGGCATAGAGAACCCGTTTCCTAATGGCAATACTACATTTACTATATCACCTTCTTTTACAGTAGCCAGTTTACGTGTGCCATCACCTACGAGTTGTACAAGAAACCACACCTCATTGGTCTTTCTGTCTACATAATTAATAGAAATGGGACGCCGAAGGAAGGTTGTATTTGAACCGTCAATACGAATTTCGGCGAACTGCCCCGGAAGCATATCCGGTAGCGGAGCGGACTGAGTCAGCTTAATCAGAACATAGTTTGCATGTAAACGTATGTTCTCTGTTACTGTCAAATCTAATATGTATTTTTTCATAAAAACTAGGGTAAATTCGTTTTGTTTTGCAAAGATAACGAATTTACCCTAGTATCTTTCTTTTGGTTATGGGAAAGTCCCTGATTCTACCTAAATAAATTATCCGATAATAAGCTGTACTTTTATCCGGATATAAAGATTTTATTAGTTTTTTTCAGGTTTGAATACCTGATACGTACCATTATCGAAGAAAATTCTTATTTCAGTGATTTTTGGGTGAGGCTTTTCTATGTATCTAATTTCTTCACGCACAGATTCTTTAGGTGTATAAGCAGGCGTTTCTGATACATTTTCCTTGCGAAAATCAAAAAGAATCGGGCTCTCGGTCGATTTTTCGGGATTCTCAAAGCCTTGTGTGTACTGAGGTGTTGCAGTGTCTGGCGTATTTTCACCTTCCATTTCACCTTCTCCGTATAGTAACCATTCAATGTTAACATATGGACAAGCTTTATGGATACGCATAACAACATCAAGGCTTGGTTTATTTCTGCCATTGAATATATGCGATAGTGAAGATGTGGAAATCCCAATCTTTTCGGCAAACTCGGCATTACTCAAGCCTTCTTTCTGCATGATTTGTATAATACGGTCCTTCATTAACAAATGGAATAGATTATTTATCTGTTTACAAAGGTAATGTTTTATGTTTTCTTTTGCAAATTTACATATATAAAAGTTGGAAACAAAAGTAATTTATAAATGTAAATACTGGATGTACTTTTTAGTATTTACGAATGTAAATTGCCTGATATAATGTAAAGTAATTACTTTAATATAATGGTGTATTTTTCTGATTAATAAATGATTATTATAGTAAAATACATTTGTTTTACCAGAATACTACTCTTTTATTAAAACAAATGTAAATTTGTTAAAGCTTTTCTTGGAAAGTAAATAGTAAAATACTGGTTTTTAGTATATTTTATAGTATAATTATTTAATGAATAATCACTCGTTTACATATAGAATTGTATACAAAACAAATGGCTCTCCCCTCTCCTATTCAGGCATTTATCTCTAATATATCTATACTTATGTACTTTTGTGTGGCGGTTTACAAATGTATTTATTACATTTGTTTACAAAAATACTCAAACAATTGTAAATAGAGATTATTTATTATATACTAGCTTCCTTTAATGACCAAGTTTACACCTATACATTCGTAAAGGAAAAATTTAGAGATTGATTTGTATATTGGGAGAAGTTTATTTCTTGATTCCGTGTTATTGCTGTATTACCCTTTTATGTGTTATACATATTGATTAGGTTTCTTCCCGTTTTATCCAAAATCCTTATGCTCTCAGATTTTAAAAATTGCTGGCAATGATTCGTTCGTTCCTGAATTTTAAAATCTCGTGCGGGTATAAAAAAAGACTCTGTCCTGTACATTTAATGATAAAACGTACAGAACAGAGTCTTTCCTTTCGTTTTTTCCTTGGTCAGAAATTAGATGTCAATGAAGAATCATGAAGATAAGTTCCTTTAATAATTCACCATCCGATATTGACGCGTTACCTATTCCTTTCGATTTAGCATCACACATACGGATAGCTCCGATGATCTGCATTACTTTTACTCCCGTGTATCTTCTCATAGCAAGCATATAGTCTTTGGCTTGCCAGGGAGAACGCAGCCCTAATTGTGCGGCAATTCCCTGTTCTGTTTTTTCGGGAGCATAGTATGCCAGCATCAGATTTGCATAGAAATTAAAGAGAACTGCCAGAGTCACCTGAAGTGGATTGTTTTTAGGATTTTCTTCAAAATAATTTACTATCTGATTTGCTTTTAAAATATCTTTGGCGATAAGTGCATTGCGTAATTCGAAGTTATTATAGTCTTTGCTTATTCCGATATTTCGCTCTATTTGTTCCGGAGTGATACGCTTCTGACCGCTGGGTAGGGTGATAATTAATTTTTCCAATTCGCCTGCCATTCGGTTTAAATCGGTACCAACAAATTCGGCCATCATCTCGGCCGCTTTAGGTTCTATTTCTACTTGTTTACGTTTTAAATATGAAGCGATGAATCCCGGAAGCTGTGCATCTTTCAGTTTTTTTGATTCGAACAGAACTCCGGTCTTTTCGATTTCTGCTGTAAGTTTTTTTCTTCGGTCTAATGATCCGTGTTTGTAGCAGATAACCAAAATAGTAGATGGCATAGGCTTTTGCAGGTAGTAAACCAGCTCATCCAGATTCTTTAAATTTTGGGCTTCTTTTACAACCAGGACCTGATATTTCGACATCATCGGATAACGTTTAGCACCGTTGATAATGGTAGCAATATCTGTATCTGCACCATACAGAACGGTCTGGTTGAACTCCTTTTCGGTTTCATTCAGCACACTGTCCATGATGTAATCAGCTATGCGATCGATATAATAGTCTTCTTCTCCCATAAGAAAATAAATGGGAGAATAGACCTTGTTTTTTATGTTCCTGACTATCTCTTCGTATGTTGTTTCTTTTGCCATGGATAGTAAAATTACCAGTCAAATTTCAGATGCTTCACTGTCTTCTTTTCATCGATAATCATACGTAGCGCATCGATTCCGATCTCTACATGTTCGTTGACAAACTGCTGTGTGACGAGCGAGTCACTCTTTTCTGTTTTTACTCCTTCCGGTATCATTGGCTGGTCGGATACTAACAGTAGTGCGCCTGTCGGGATATGATTTGCAAATCCTGTTGTGAAAAGGGTTGCGGTTTCCATATCTACTGCCATGGCACGTGTCTTCAAAAGATACTTTTTAAAGTCGTCATCGTGTTCCCATATGCGGCGGTTAGTTGTGTAGACTGTGCCGGTCCAGTAGTCGCGTGAATGGTCGCGGATAGCAGATGAAACAGCACGCTGTAGCATAAACGCAGGCAAGGCGGGGACTTCTGGCGGGTAATAATCGTTCGAAGTACCTTCGCCTCGTATGGCAGCAATAGGCAGGATCAAATCGCCTATCTGGTTTTTCTTATCTATACCTCCACATTTACCCAGGAAAAGGCAAGCTTTGGGATGGATAGCACTCAGCAGGTCCATGATGATGGCTGCATTCGGGCTTCCCATTCCGAAGTTGATAATAGTAATTCCTTCTGCGTGTGCAGAAATCATATTAGCATCATGACCTAAAATAGGGACGTTAAAGCGATCTGCAAATATCTCTACATACTTGTTGAAGTTGGTCAGCAAGATGTATTCTCCGAAGTCTTCTAGTTTTCTTTTTGTGTATCGTGGTAACCAGTTTGCCACGATTTCTGCCTTAGTTTTCATGATATTTTCGTATTTTTGTATGAAAAACGATTTTGTCTATTATTGCAAATTTACGAAATGTTGGCATTAAATTTACCACCTTACTCGTTTAAAATCTCTAATAAAGAGGGGAAAAAATACATTTTCGACGTATTGCGCAAGAAATACGTTGCCCTGACTCCTGAGGAATGGGTGCGACAGCACTTTACCAATTACTTGTTAATGCATAAGGGATATCCTTCAGGATTGCTGGCAAATGAGATACAGATTAACTTAAACGGTACGAAGAAGCGCTGTGATACGGTATTGTATAACCGTGATCTGACGGCCAAAATGATAGTAGAATATAAGGCTCCGGATGTAGTGATTACCCAAGCTGTGTTCGATCAGATAACGCGTTACAACATGGTGCTTCGGGTAGAATATCTGATTGTGACCAATGGTATCAATCATTATTGCTGTCGTATCGATTATGCAACTAACTCATACGCGTTCCTTCCAGAGATTCCGGACTATGCATCTTTGTAGTTTATTTATTTCTCTTCCGATATGGATCAGCTTCATTCCGGTTGCTATACTGAACGGAGGTTTTCGCGATTATGTGCTGGTGAAATTTCTACCCGATAAGTGTGCTCTGGCTGTCAGTGGAATTATATTAAGCATATTGATATTACTCGTTGCCAAAATATTATTATCTCGCGTCAAGAAGCTCTCCCGTACGGATTGTCTGGCTATATCCTTTGCATGGATATTGCTGACAGTCTTGTTTGAATTCGGTATGGGACTTGCTACGGGAAGCTCTGTCTGTGAACTGTTGAAGACCTACAATCCCTCAAGTGGAAATTTATGGTTACTGGTGGTTGTGGCAACTGGAGCAGCTCCATTTCTCGCTTTGAAATCGAGAAATAAATGAGCCTTGTGAATAAGGCTTTGTCTTAATTTTATCTGTATAATATTATTATCTTTATATTCGGTTTAATATACATGTCTATATATTGATATATAATGTATTAACTATGTACTTATTTGATTTGAATTATACAGATGATTTATCATAAGTGCAGGAAAATTATTATATTATTTCTTCGCTTAGTAAATTAAAAGCTCCGGTATATCCGGCGATGTAAGCCAGAATATACCGGAGCAGTCTATCTTTATGTCCGTAGAACCGGAATATTATTTAATCTTTGTTTCTAAGTGCTTTTCAGCAACAACACCAGCCAGTTCTGGGTCTATCATGATACGTCCGCAATATTCGCACACGATGATTTTCTTACGCATACGGATATCTAACTGTTTCTGAGGCGGGATTTTGTTGAAGCAACCACCGCATGCATCACGCTGAACGTAAGTAATACCCAATCCGTTACGAGAGTTTTTACGGATACGTTTGAAAGCCTGAAGCAAACGAGGTTCGATAGTTGTTTCCAGATTCTTAGCTTTTTCTCTCAGCTTTTCTTCTTCCTGCTTGGTTTCAGAAATAATTTCCTCCAGTTCGTTTTTCTTAACTTCCAGGTCTTTCTTTCTTTCTTCCAAAGCAGTATTGCTCTTTTCTATTTCTTCTTCTTTTGCCTTGATTGAAGCAGTATATTCTTTGATACGCTTTTCGCACAGTTCGATTTCCAGGCTCTGGAATTCGATTTCCTTAGTCAGCACGTCATATTCGCGGTTGTTGCGTACATTGTCCTGCTGAGCTTTATATTTTTCTACTGAAGCCTTTGCTGTTTCAATTTCGATTTTCTTGCTGGCAATATTCGACTTCAGTTCGTCTATTTCAGTCTTGATTTTCTCGATACGTGTGCTCAAACCTGTAACTTCGTCTTCCAGATCTTGTACTTCAAGAGGCAACTCTCCTCTCAATGTCTTGATTTTGTCGATTTCAGACAACATTGTTTGCAACTGATACAGTGCTTTCAGTTTTTCTTCAACGCTCAGTTCGCTGGGATCTTTTTTTGCTTCTTTAGCCATAGTTATTACAAATATTTGATGGGATTTGTATTGACACTCGTCATGCTGACGCTGAGTGACGGAAACATTTCCCGTATGATTGAATAAAATATTTCTTTTGTATATTGTTCACTTTCATAATGCCCTATTTCAGCTACCAGAATACTGTTTTCATAACTGAAATAATCGTGGTATTTCACTTCTCCGGTAATGAATACATCGGCGCCGCTTGCCACTGCACGGGGCAATAAAAATGCACCTGCACCTCCACAAAGAGCAACTTTCCGAATCATCCGTCCGTTGGTGCGCGAATGTTTTACGCAGCCTACTTCGAACGTATGTTTGATGCGATGCAGAAAATCGTCTTCAGCTTCCGGAGTTGGAAGTTCACCCACTACTCCTGCACCAGCCTGGCTCCAGTTGTTTTGCAGAGGATATAAATCGTATGCCGGTTCTTCGTATGGATGAGCAGCAATCAGAGCTCGTACGACTGCCGATTTTTTGAAGGCTGGTAAAATGGTCTCAATACGTACCTCGGGTTCTTCGTGCAGTTCTCCTTGTTTGCCGCAGAAAGGATGTGTACCCTCTCCGGCACGGAAAGTCCCCTTTCCTTCCAGATTATAGCTGCATGAATCATAGTTACCTATACATCCGCATCCGGCATTGAATAGTGCCTGACGGACTTGTTCTGCCTGTTTGACAGGAACAAATGTTACCAGCTTCAGCAGTGCATTTTCTTTGGGTTCCAGTATCTGTACGTTCTGTAAACCTATCTTTTCGGCAATTTTGTAATTGACTCCCTGGGGAGCATTATCCAGATTGGTATGCATCGAGAAGATTACAATATCATGTTTGATTGCCTTCATGATGCAACGTTCTACATAATCTTTCCCAGTTATCGACTTATACCCCTTAAAAATAAGAGGATGGTGTGATACAATCAGGTTGTAACCCAGCGAAATGGCTTCGTCTACCACTGCTTCGGTTACGTCCAGACACAACAAAGCCCCTGCAGCTTCCGCGTCTGTCAATCCGATTTGCAATCCGGCATTGTCGAATCCGTCTTGCAAAGGCAGAGGCGCGAACATCTCAAGGGCATCTACTACTTCCTTAATTTTCATGTTTCGCGAAAATTTTCATGCAAAGATACAAATTTTCTGCGATATATTTATGTTTGAGACATACTTTTTATTGTTTTTAGGTTGCAGCAAGGCTTGTTGACCGTCTGGTAAGGATATGACGAAAAGAAGGAAATCTTCGTTGGGAAAGATCAAGACAAGTTCTGATTTTTTGTACAAACTTTATTCTGTTTTGTACAAAAAATCAGGATAGTTCGTACAAATAAAGCAAACAGTTTGTACAAAAAATAAAAAAATAAGCTGATGTTTTTTCATAAAATTGCCGGAAAAATCGTAATCTTTCCGGCAAGAATATAACAGGTAAGTATTTGTGCGTATTATTTCTCTGGAATAACAGGCAGATACAGGTAGCTGTCGTAGCGTCCTCCTGTATATATACAGTGCTTTCCTGCGTTATGAGTAGCGGGGGAAGTTACCACTTCTTTCGGATCGGCACACTGATTTTCATTGCCTCCCAGTGTAACCAGATCGACATTGTTTCCCGGTTGGTAAGTATACCCCTCCTTGGGAATGCTGATTCTTGCAGATCCGAAAGGAATGGCCGCCGCGGCAGGGCGATAGGCTTCTACGGTAAGCTGGAGTATTTCATCCTTGTCGAACATCAGCCCCATTGGCCATATTTCAATTTCCAGCGGAACGATTTCGCCGGGTTTCAGCTTTTGTTCCGTAGTGTATGTGTAATATGGTTCCGCTTCTGTGGTTCGCAGTGTGTCGAGCTGGCGCATGGATGCCCGCATATATCCTGTAGCGGCGATAGTTGCTCCTGTCGGATCAAAGAAAGGCTTTCCGTCTTTTGAAAGTTTCTCTACTTTGATGGCAAGATCCATATCGTCATGGTCTGGGGCAGATACCCACAAGTGCAGTTTCATATAACCGGTTATTTCGGTAGGTTTTGTCATACGGAACCGATAAGTAACTTTCGGCTGTCTGCTTTCCGACTGGTAGGAACTGATTGTTTCTTTTTGCGGCAGACTGGTTGAAAGTGAAGAGTCTGCTGCCGAAAGATATAGCTTGGTATACTTGGTACGCGCCAACGGGAATTCATTTTCCACACGGTTTACAATATTTTTACCTCTAGGATTAAGTACAGACAAGCGTACTTTAGGTGTTTGCTCCCATCCGTTGTCAATGTTTTTTAAGTAATGATCAAAGAAACGACGCAAGTCTTCCACGTTTTCCGGCGAATAATAATCGTACCACTCATTGGTATCGTGCACTCGTAGCCATTTCTTATCCGATGAGATACGGCGATATCCCGCAAAGGTTCCATGTGTATGTACAGAGTTAGTATAACTTGCTACTACATAGGCCGGGACAGTGATGTTTTCCAGACGGGCTGCCTTGTCTTCCCAATAGCTGCACATGAATGGCTGTTCTACAATCATGCGTGGCTGATCCTCGAGCATTCCGTGGGCAGAAGAGAATGTTTCGGCTATCATTTCCGGAAATTCCGGCATGGGTATTCCTCCCCTGTGGCTTGACTCGCGAAAATGATCACAAAAACCTTCCCAAGGAGCGATGGCAGCCAAGTGCTTCGGTTGTTCGGCGGCAATGAACCATTGTGACACTGTCAGCCAGGAATTGCCGGACATGCCAACTTTGCCATTGCACCATTTCTGGGATGCAATCCATTCTATCACATCGCAGCCGTCAAGCGCATCTTCATGTCCCCAGTAAAGCAGGTTGCCTTCAGACATATATGCACCGCGTTTGTCGGGATTAATCACAGCATATCCGTGTGCTACCCAATAAGCAGGGTCAGGACCTTCAAATTTTTCGAGCCCTGAGGTGGCACTGATTGCCACACCCGAACGCATCGGGACATCATCGAGCATTTGTCCTCCGATTTCTTTCCCATATGGACTCCAGGCAAGAATAGCCGGACAATTCTCTTCGTTTACCGGACGGAAAACATCTGTGTAGATAGTTACTCCATCGCGTAATTTAATAGGAACATCCCGTTCCAGCAGTATGTCACAGGGCAAAGGCATAGCTCCCTCACGACGTACGGTTCCTGCTTTCAGGATAAGAGTTTCTTGTTTAAATCCAGGATATCGGACACGAGGTGCATCGACGGGAAGTGCCTTACGCAATGGAACGTCGAAGGCTTCGCCTGAAACATTGTGCAAAGTCATTTGCTGTTGCTGTGCAGGTAATAGTTGTGGGGCAAGTATAGCAAGCAATACTGCTCCGATCATGTTTTTTCTACTCATTATCATATCTGTTTTGTTTGATTTTCTTTCTGGCAAAGTTCTGCACTTTTTGCCGTAATTGTATGTTAAATCTGGAAACATAACTGGTTAATTACGAAACAGAATATAAATTTGTAATAGAAAAAAACATTATTTACTGGTTATGGAAGAAAGAATCATTCGTCTGCCGGAGCTGATAACGTATCATCAGATTAATGAAGTATGGGAGGAAAGTATAGCTTGTTTCTGCACCAAAAGTGATATGAAAAATATCAGTAAGATACCCCCTGTACTTGCAGACATGTTTTCGTTTATAGTTGTGGAGGAAGGTATGGCACACTATATACTCAATTATAAAGAATATAATGTACAGAAAGGTGATATGTTGTTGTTTTCGCCTAGCATGCTGGTTTCACTCACAGGTTGTACGGACGATTTCAGATGCATGAACTTGATGTGCGAAAGGAGTTTATTCGAGCATATGCTGTCGTCCAATCCTGCCTTTCAGACATATTCTTATTACTTTTGCCGCACCGATACACCTGTGGTTCAACTAAAACAAGAAATACAGACTGCTATCCTGAAGTGTATGGAACAGATCCGTCTGGCTATCATTACCCGCAATACTTATCAAAAAGAAATTATTCAGAGCCTGGTGTATACTTGTATGTTACTGGTACTTGAGGTGATAGAGGAACGTGTATCTTCCCTTCCGGTGTCACTGGGACGTACCGAAAGACTGTTTCACGACTTTATGGCGTTGGTAGTTGCTCATTATAAGCGGGAGCACTATATAAACTTTTATGCCAGCAGGCTATCTGTTACAACCACTTATCTGTCTCGTATTATTCGGCGGCAAACGGGGAAAACTGCTGCTTATTTTCTGGGGGGTATGCTTTATGCAGAAGCCTGCCGCTTGCTTACCCGTACTGACTATACAGCCCAACAGATTGCAGAGGAACTGAATTTTTCTGATCAGTCAGCCTTCGGCAAATTTTTTAAGTCGAAGGCTGGTGTTTCTCCTCATATATTTCGTCTGAAAGGAGTAAACAGATAAGAGCTGTTCACAGGTAAGCTTATTAGGAAAATGCTCTTATTTCACAGAATAATCTTTTCCAAATCATCGGGAACATAGACGCAGCCAGTAAACTCCTGTTGTGCTTCAGCAGTATATCGCTCTTTTCGGGTAGCGAGTGTCTTGTCCTCCGTGTGATAGAGCAGCAGATTCTTTACATCCAGTTTCGAAGCGAGTCGTCCGGCATCGAGAGCTGTACTATGATGCTTTTCGTAAGGCTTGAAGCGTTCACGGTCGTCGTACAGACAGAAAGCCTCACATAACAACCAGTCGGCTCCCATTACGTAGTCGTGATTCAATTCATTATAAGGTTCATCACCAAGACATACCAGTTTTTTCCCATCGGGAAGTATTGTACTGAAACCATATTGTTTTTCTTTGGTTGAGGCTATGTCGAAACATTGCAGGGTAAAGCCTCCGGCTTCGAAACACATTCCGTTGTCGACGATATGTAGTTCGATGCCATTTCCCAGCCGGGCTACAATTTTGGTAGGAAGTGTCATGCGGCAAATCCAGTCGAGTACTTGTATGGCTTTGTCGTGTCCATATACGTGGAACGTACCTTCATATTTTCCAGCCTGCATAAGCTGAGCGACGACACGTACCACCCATACGGCTCCTAATATATGATCGGTATGTGCATGGGTAATGAACATGGCATGAATATCGGTCAGTGGTATGCCTGCTTTCTCTAGTTGGATAAGTATTCCGTTTCCTCCTCCGGCATCGACCAGCAGGGTTTTATTCGGATGACGCAAGGTAAAGCAGGTATTATAGCACTGGGTAACCGCAGCATTTCCCGTTCCCAGCATGACAAGTTCCGTTGTTTCATTTGTTTCCATAAGCTTCTTGACAGTTGATTATGATAAAAAAAGAGCAACAAATATCGGCTTTCTTCCGTCAGCCCAGATACTTGTTGCTCCGAATTATAATAAGGTTGAATTACCTGAAATTAATATGCACGTGCAAACAATACGCGGCGAGCCGACGGTTTGCCTGTTACCATATCTACGCCCGGAGTAAGACTTTCTTCGTCTGCTTCGAACGGAAGACAGCGGATAGTAGCTTTGGTTTCTTCCTTGATACGTTCTTCTGTTTCAGTTGTACCATCCCAGTGAGCCAGAATGAATCCACCCTTTTCAATTTGTTCCTTAAACTCATCGTAAGTGTTTACTTTTACGATGTGTTCGTTGCGGTACTTCAATGCTTTCTGGTAAATATTTTCCTGTATTTCTTCGAGCAGGTTCTTTACATATTCTTCGATACCATCGCAAGAACGAGTTTCTTTTTCCAGTGTATCGCGGCGCATGATTTCCATTGTATTGTTTTCCAAATCACGTCCTCCCATGACAAGACGTACAGGAACACCTTTCAGTTCGTAATCAGCAAACTTGAATCCCGGACGTTTGTTGTCAGCATTATCGTACTTAACAGAGATTCCCATTTCACGCAACTTGGTTACGATACCTTCTACTTTCGCATCGATTTGTTTCAGTTGTTCGTCGTTCTTGTAGATAGGAACGATGACTACCTGTATCGGAGCCAAATGTGGAGGAAGAACCAGACCGTTATCGTCAGAGTGAGTCATAATCAATGCACCCATCAGACGAGTAGAAACTCCCCATGAAGTAGCCCATACATAATCCAGCTTGTTGTTTTTGTCGACAAACTGTACGTTGAATGCTTTAGCAAAGTTCTGTCCGAGGAAGTGAGAAGTACCACACTGAAGTGCTTTTCCGTCTTGCATCAAACCTTCGATAGTGTAAGTATCAAGTGCTCCGGCAAAACGTTCATTAGCCGATTTAACACCTTTGATAACAGGTACTGCCATGTATTTTTCTGCGAAATCACCATATACATGCAACATTTTCTGTGCTTCAGCTTCAGCTTCTTCACGAGTAGCATGTGCTGTGTGACCTTCCTGCCACAAGAATTCGGCAGTACGCAGGAACAGACGTGTACGCATTTCCCAGCGCATTACGTTTGCCCACTGGTTGCACAAGATAGGCAGGTCACGGTATGAGTTAATCCAGTTTTTATATGTACTCCAGATGATTGTTTCTGAAGTCGGACGGATAATCAGTTCTTCTTCCAGTTTAGCTGCAGGGTCGACAATAACTCCAGAACCGTCTTCTGCGTTTTTCAAACGGTAGTGAGTTACTACGGCACACTCTTTGGCAAAACCTTCTACATGTTCTGCTTCACGGCTCAGGTATGATTTCGGGATAAGCAACGGGAAGTATGCATTTACGTGTCCGGTTGCTTTGAACATATCGTCCAATATGCGTTGCATTTTTTCCCAGATGGCGTATCCGTAAGGTTTGATGACCATACATCCACGTACTGGTGACTGCTCTGCCAAATCGGCTTTTACTACCAAATCATTGTACCATTGTGAATAGTTCTCACTTCTTTTGGTGAGGTCTTTTAATTCTTTTGCCATAATTTATGTTGTTATTATCTTTTATATCGCTTTTCAGAGATGCAAAATTAGTAAAAAAGACATTGATAGCCTACAAAAACTATTATTCATTTAAATAATCAGGGCGTTTTTAGTTCTGATAATCGAAATACCACCAGTAAGTATCACCAAATTCTCTACGCATCAGGTTGCTTCCCTGGACGAGTGGACCAGATTCCTTACGGCGGATTTTGTAGTCAGTGTAACGCTGGATCATTGCACTGTCTGTAATCTGAATCTGATAATCGGGGTGACTGTCCTTATATATAAGTATAGCTTCTTTATAGTATCGGGCAAATTCTTCATCAGATTCACAGAAATCGGTAATGGCAGTTGCAAAAGTGTCAAGTCGTTTTTCAAGAAGTAAAGCCGATAGAAAATAATCGAGTGAAGTCGATTTCCCTGTGCCTTTGTAGCAAATGTTATGCAGAAACTCTATGCGGTCTTCACCGTTATACGGACGCACTCCCAGCAAATAGTAAATAGAGTCGTTTGTATAGCGGAGAACAGAAGACGAATCGTTTGCAAAGAACAATCCGTCGGTTTTATAATATTGCGGATACTCAAAGAGCTTTTCTCCCAAAGTTCCGGCATGCGACATTGCAATGCTACGCAATACGGTAAGTGTCCGGCTTGCTTCTGTAGAATGTTGGCCTATTTTCAGCACTTCATTGTATTGATGATTACGAAGATAATGTTCGGCTTCCAGTTCACGATGAAAAGTGCGGTTGCTGTTGCCTATTAGTATAGTCATGATAATAAACACCAACAGTATAATCAGATTGCTGTTCATCAGCGTCATCGGATTACTTTCTACATTCAATTGTACACGGAAAACCCTTCGTAACCAGAAAGTAACTAAAAAATATATCAGTAATATCAGAGGCAGCAGCCATCCCCATGAAGTATGGTAGTCGGACATGTAAACAGTTCTTCCTACATCAGTAAGAACTCCCAATATAAGGCAAGAAGGAAAATACGACAAAGCACGGACCTCTCCTTTCAAGCCTAACAGGCTATTGACTCCCCAGCGTAATAATAGTAAAATCAGGGTAATGATTATGGCACTAGGTAAAGGGGCAAAATGAGTTTTGCCGTGTGCCAGTGAGAAGTGTAAAGCCTCTAATACATCACACTGAAATACATAAAGATAGATAAAACTGAAAATAGAAAAAAGAAAGCCGCACACGACGGTTTGTATGCGTGCGGCTTTCTTATAGTTCTTATGGATATATTCATTCATAAACGTTACTTCTGGCGTTTCAACACTACTGCCGAACGGGCAGGTATATACAGCTTAAGCCATTCTTTCTTTTCTTTAGCATATAATGGATCGGCACACGTAAAATGGGCTACTGAATCGTCTGCAAACCCAAATCCGCCGAACTCTTTACTGTCTGTATTCAATACTACATGGTACTCACCTCGTGGAACAAGGAAACCGTAGTCTGTGAACGAACGGGTCGGATTAAAGTTGAATACAAATACTAAGTCTTTACGGCGATATGCCAAAATCTGATCTCCGTCATTGTGCCATATTTCTACGACATCGCTCTTCTGTATATTCTTGACTCCTTCGATAAGATGAACCATTGCTTCGTCAAAGTCACCCAGGTAGTGATAACACAATTCTTTATTGTCTACCAGATTCCATTGGCGACGAGCGTATTTATACGACCATCCGTTACCTTCACGCGGGAAGTCGATCCATTCCGGATGACCGAATTCATTTCCCATAAAGTTCAGATAACCGCCGTTGATAGTAGAAGCTGTGAGCAGACGAATCATTTTGTGCAATGCTATACCGCGCTGTACGACTCCATTTTCATCACCTTTCTTGAAGTGCCAGTACATATCCGCATCAATCAGACGGAAAATAATAGTCTTGTCGCCTACCAGAGCTTGGTCGTGACTTTCGCAGTAAGAGATTGTTTTTTCGTCTTTACGGCGATTGGTTACTTCCCAGAACAGGCTAGAAGGCTTCCAGTCTTCATCACGACGTTCCTTGATAATTTTTATCCAATAATCAGGAATGTTCATCGCCATACGATAGTCGAAACCGTAACCTCCGTCGTTGAAAGGTGCGGCAAGTCCCGGCATACCTGAAACTTCTTCGGCAATTGTAATGGCACGAGGATTAACCTGATGTATCAGCTTGTTGGCAAGTGTCAGATAGCAAATGGCATTGTCATCTTGATGACCATTAAAGTAATCGCCATAGTTACAGAATGCTTCTCCCAGTCCGTGGCTGTAATAAAGCATAGATGTTACACCATCGAAACGGAAACCATCGAAGTGGAATTCTTCCAACCAGTATTTACAGTTAGAGAGTAAGAAATGAATAACTTCGTTCTTACCGTAATCGAAGCACAATGAATCCCATGCCGGATGTTCACGGCGATCTCCCTGATAGAAATATTGGCAAGGATCACCAGCCAGGTTACCTAAACCTTCCATTTCGTTCTTTACCGCATGCGAATGAACGATGTCCATAATTACGGCAATTCCCATCTGATGAGCTGTATCAATAAGCTGTTTCAGCTCTTCGGGCGTACCAAATCTGGACGATGGAGCAAAGAAGCTTGATACATGATAACCGAAACTTCCATAATAGGGATGTTCCTGAATAGCCATAATCTGAATGCAGTTATAGCCGTCCTTGGCTATGCGTGGAAGGATGTTTTCACGGAATTCGTTGTAAGTCCCCACTTTTTCGGCATCCTGCGCCATACCAATATGACACTCATAAATCATTAAAGGTGACACATTCGGTACGAAAACTTTTTTCTTGAATTTGTAAGGTTTATCAGGATTCCAGACCTGTGCACTGAAAATTTTAGTCTGGTCGTCTTGAACGACACGTGTTGCCCATGCAGGAATACGTTCTCCGCAACCTCCTTCCCAATAAACTTTCAGCTTATATAAATCTCCATGCTTTATCGCATTTTCCCGAAGATTGATTTCCCAGTTACCTGTATTCTTGACTCTTTTCAATTTATACTTGGCTTGTTCCTGCCATCCATTGAAATCACCTATCAGATAAATTTCAGTAGCATTAGGAGCCCATTCACGGAAAGTCCAACCTTTTTCTGTGCGATGCATGCCAAAATAAAGATGTCCGGTAGCAAAGTCGGACAATGTTTTCTTGCCGATTAATTCTTTTTCCTTATTAATTGCATGCTGATGTCTGCCTGTAATAGCCTCTTTATAAGGCTCAAGCCAAGGATCATTTTTAATGATATTCAATACTTCATCCATAGTATTAGAGTTTATATTAATATGCCCGAACTTTTACTATGACTTTTTTCACACCGTCTGGAGTTACGCCAGGAGCGTGTCCGTCTTGTGGAAAGAATATAGTAAACATACCCGGAGTAATAGTCAGATAATCTTTTGCAAATCCTTTGTAGAAAGTGATGTCTTTTTCTGCATTGTATTCTTCTTCCGGAAGGTCTGTGCGCGGAGTATATCCCATTGTTTCAACTCCCGACAAAGGAATCTGAATATCTATGAAGTTATTATGAGTTTCAAGTTTTGCTTCTTCCTTAGTTTTGGGTCGTGCTTGAGCAAAGTTAACGATAAGCTCACCCTCTTTTAAGACGACCTTACCTATTTCGTGTGCGTTTAAGTCTGTAGTTTTCAAAAATTCCACAGCCTGTGCAAATAGTGGATTCAGAGAAACATATTTCTCAAGATTTTCTAATTTATCTATTACCATAGTAGTAACAATTTTGTGGTTTTAATTTATATGAAAATGTTTGTCATTCAAAATCATCGATTGTATAATTTGTAAAATCGGCAAAACGCTTCAGTTGCCTGAATACGTTTATAATTTCTTCTATAAAACTAGGATCATCAAAAAAAGAATCAGGAATGGAATAAGCAACAGTGTAATCTTTACATTTTATATATTCCGGATAAGGAAAATCTTTTGGGAATCCTTTAGGCAAGGTTTTTAAGTGTTCCTCTCCTATTGCCGGAAAATATTTTTTAAAATCAGGATCCTCTACAATAGCACGGTATTCCTCTATGTTATCTACAACCGACTGCCGGACAGCTTTAAGCATATTAGATGGCATACACCAGCTCCCTCCTGCCAGCATACAGTTGCCAGGTTGCAGATGTACGTAATATCCGCAGTGGTTCGATTTTTTTCCACGTGCGTTAATATATCCTCCTATGTGATTCTTATAAGGAGATTTGTCTGCCGAAAAGCGGACATCCCGATAAATACGATATGTACAATCATGAGGACGAACATGAGATATACTTTCATCGAATAATGAAATACGCGCAATGATATCCGCTAATAAATTTTCAAAACTGCTTTGTGCGTTTTGATATTCATTTTTATGTTCCTGAAACCATTCACGGGTATTATTCTCTGACAAGCGTTTCAGAAAATCTAATATTTCTGGTATATTCATGTCCTTCCCTTTTTTGTAACACAAACATACAAAATATATTTTGATAAATCGAATAAAACGTGAGTATTTTATAGATTATCAATTATATTCAACAAATCTCGATGGATTCTTCCGTTTGAAGCCAGAACCTGTGAACCAGAGGAATAAGAATCTCCTCCCTTGAAGTCTGTAATCATACCTCCGGCATTTTGCAGAATGATTGTTCCTGCAGCGATATCCCATGGACCAATAAAAGCTTCGATACGTGCTTCGAACCTTCCTGCTGCAATATAACACAATTCTACAGCCGCAGCTCCCATAAGCCGCAGTCCTGCTACATTCCCGTAGAGTGTATTTACCAAATGGTTGGCCATTGGCTTATATTCTTCTGTTGCATAAGGGAAGCCAAGAGCTATAAACGAGTCATCTAAATTGGATATGGCAGATACATGAATTTCATTGCCATTCAGATAAGAAGGAGCACCTTTATATGTCCAGAAACATTCATTCCGGCAGATTTCATATACGACGCCCAGTAATAATTCTTTTTTACTTTTCAGGGCAATGCTCACGCAATACGGAGCATTGTCATGAATGAAATTGGTTGTTCCGTCCAGAGGATCGACCAGCCAGCAGTATTGCTCGTCGTTTAATGTGCCACTGCCTTCTTCTGCTATGAAACCAGCCTCGGGAAGTAATTCTTTTAGACGGGTTACAATCTTTTTTTCCGACTCTTTGTCTACGTATGACACATAGTCGTGTGCATGTTTTTTTTCGATTGCCTCGCGATGGAATTTTTTTCTTTCTTCACGAATAAAATCCCCTGCCTCAATCGCAAGAGCACGTACTTTATCTGTTAGTTCCGATAGGTTTAGCATTATTTTTTCTCCTCTAAAAGTCTGCCACTGCGGAATGTTCCCTGACGAATTATTTTTCCGTTACTGTCTGTTTCGACAAAAGGACCATCCTTTTTCCCTTGCTTGAAGAATCCTTCAAAGCGGACTCCGTCTTTGCTTACGATAGTTCCTTTGCCATCTTCTTTACCACGAGAAAAATGACCGGTGTAGACAGATCCATCTTGCATACGTAGTACGCCTTCTCCTTCTGCCATATTGTCTTTCCACTGGCCTTCATATTCATCGCCATTTCCCCATTTATAATGGCCTTTGCCCGATCGCTGGTTCTTTACCCATTCGCCTTCATATACAGCTCCGTTCTGCCAGGTGAATGTACCGGTTCCTTCCTGCCATCCATTTTTGAACTGGCCGACGTATTTATCTCCGTTGGGGTAAACATAAATTCCTTTTCCGGTACGTTCTCCGTCTGCGTAGTCACCTTCATAGCGTTCGCCGTTTTGGAAATAGTAAATACCTTTTCCATGCTGTACATCTTTTACCCAATCTCCGATATATTTATCGCCATTGGTGTAATAAAATGTTCCTTTCCCGTGGCGTTCGCCATTTTTCCATTCTCCTTCGTATTTTGAACCGTCTTCCCATGTCATGACACCTTTGCCATTCTTCAGATCGTTGGTCCATTCACCTTCGTATTTGGCACCTCCTTTCCATGTATATGTTCCATGGCCGTTTCGCTTGTCTTGGTGCCACATTCCTACATATAAATCGCCGTTATAATAGTACATTGTACCCTCACCTTCCTGAAAGTCTTGATACCACATTCCTTCATAACGGTTGTTGTTCATGAAGTAGTAGGTTCCTTGACCGTGTTGCTGGTCCTGATACCAATGTCCTACATATTTTTCTCCATCACTGAATATATATGTACCCTCTCCTTCACGTTTTCCTTTTACATACTCACCTTCGTATGTATCTCCATTCTTAAAAACTGTTTTGCCTTTTCCATTTGGACGACGTCCTTTCAACTCTCCAGTATATTCTGCTCCATCTTTAAATTTGTAATATCCCAATGACATTTGAGCAGAAACGGACAAGCTTCCAAATGTCATCAATGCAAACAATAAATATGTATGTCTAGTCATTATTATCTTTTTCGTTTTATTTGAATGTTCAAAATTAGTGTTTTCTGTAAAGAGAATATAAAATCATTACACTTTTTTACCTGCGACAACCGCTATTAAGTTTTCTTTACAGAAATACTTTTGTGCCAGTGCTTGAAGCTCATCCGATGTTACTTCACGGATAGCTTTTAATGTATGATCGAAAAAATCATTTTTCAAACCAGACGTTTCGATGAATATCCAAGCATCTGATAAAGAAAAGGCACTTTCGTATGAACGACACATATCACCCAGCATGTAATTGCGTACCATATCCAGCTCTTCGTCTGAAACTTTCTCTGAACATAAAATATCCATTTCTTTATAGACTTCAGCGATGAGAGGTTCTACATATTCGTTTGCAGCTTCTGTACTGATGCCTAATACACCTGTATTGGGATAATTGACAAGACCGGCGCCGATACCATAGGTATATCCTTTATCTTCACGGATATTCGACATCAGACGGCTACCAAAATACCCACCGAACAGCGTAACCAGTACACGCAGCTTCAAATAGTCAGGATGTTGTTGGTTTATAGAAAATGTACCTATCTTTATAGAACTTTGCAAAGCATCCTCTTTTTCTACAAAAATGCGTTTGCAATCTTCTGTTGTAGGAACAAAAGTTTCGTTTTTTATTTTTCGGGTAGTGTCTCCCCAATCGCTTTCGCCGAAGTGTTGCTCTATGCAATGTATAACTTCTGGAGAAACTTTACCTGAGACGTAAACAGAGCAGTTGCCTGAATGGTAATACTGATGGTAAAAACTTTTTAATACTTCGCTGTTAATACGATCGTAATCTTCCAGTTCAGCATATCGTCCTAATGGGTGCGACAGTCCGAAAAGTGCACGATTCAGACGTTTGCGAGCCATTACGTCAACACGCTGGGCGTTGACAAGAAACTGTTGTTTGTTTACGTCTACTACAACCGATAATTCTTTTTCCGGAAAGACCGGTTCTTTAATCATCGAGGCTAATATTTCAATTGTTTTTGGGAAATACTTACCTAATGAATATAGTGTCACAAAACCATAGTTTACCGATGATGATAAGTCAAGCCATGCGCCATAATAGTCCAGCTTTTCAGCAATTTGTGATGACGACAAAGACCGAGTTCCTTCGCGCAGCATGCGGTTGGTAAACATAGCCAGTAAAGGTTGTGCCTGATTCCATTGCCCGCCTTTTATGAGCAAATCCAGACGCACAACATCCTCGCTGCCAACTTGAATGATATTCAGTGGCGTTCCGTTTGGCATGATTGTACGTTCGGGAGTAGAAATAGAAAAATGGTCTATCTGGCGTATTGGGGGAGCTATTGTTCTGTCAAGAGTCATCACTTTATTTCTTTATGTTCAAGCAGGAATTTTTCCGCACGAGCTAAATCCTGCGGAGTATCTATTCCAATGGTTTCCACTTCACTGATACCGACTTTGATGGTATAACCATTTTCCAGCCAACGTAATTGTTCCAATGACTCTGCTTGTTCCAGAGAAGACTGTGGCAGAGCTGTAATTTCTTTCAGAACAGCAGCTCGGTATGCATATAGACCGATATGTTTGTAATAGGTATGTCCTTGCAGCCATTCTGCCTTTTCTTTGTTACGTTGATATGGAATAATAGAACGGCTGAAATACAGTGCATTCATATTTTTATCGACTACAACCTTCGGAGAATTGACATTTTCTAATGCTTCAAATCCGTCATCGACGGTAAAGGGTTTTACCAAGGTTGCAATCTGTGTAGATTCATCATTAAAACATGCTTTGACAGCTTCCAGTTGCGAGCGCTGTATGAAAGGTTCGTCACCCTGAATGTTTACAATAACATCGTAACCGCTGCCTACTTTGCAATAGGCTTCATAACAGCGGTCTGTACCACTTTTATGATTGACAGAAGTCATAACAACTTTGCCACCAAAAGCTTTGACGGCACTTTCTATTCGCTCATCATCAGTCGCTACGTATGCTTCATCCAGAATTCCAGATACTTGTTCATAGACTCTTTGAATTACAGTTTTCCCTCCTAGCATAGCCAATGGCTTTGCTGGAAAACGTGTAGAAGCATATCTAGCAGGAATTATTCCAATAAATTTCATGGTATTTGTACTTTTTATTAGTACGCAAATTTACAAAAAAAATCTATTTTTGTAGTCAAAACTTCATAAATATGAAAACTAAGCATCGTTGCATCATTTGTTTGGGGTCGAATACAGAGAGCGAATATCATATGAATTGGGCGGAGGAAATCCTGTCAGATTTGTTTCCTAAGATGCGGTGGGGAGAAATAGTAGAAACTGCCCCGGAAGGTATAGAAACGACAATTTCTTATTTGAACCGGGCTGCTATCGTTGAAACAGATATGGGCTTCGAGGATATAAAAATATTATTTAAGGACATAGAAAGGAAATGTGGCAGAACCCCAGAAGGTAAGCAGAAAGGAATCATTCCTCTGGATATTGATCTGCTTGTGTTTGACATGGAGGTTATAAAACCTGCTGACATGGAGAAAAACTATGTGAAACAAGCTTTGAACACTCTGTCGGAACAGGCCGATTATACCAGTTTTACATATCCCAGTCGTGTGTAATGCACACCCTTGCTTTCGTAATGTGACATGACCTTTGCAGATGCTAGATGCAGTACTTCGTGCTGAGTTATTTTGCGGCTGTGACAACTTAATGCTTTAGGTGTCTGGCTACGTCCGCCAGCTTTTATGAAAAATGTAAAACGGTTTCCGTCACGATCGGCAGCCAATACGTTTTGGTCTACGTAAAAGTCAGCTTTGTATGTATCAACCTGTAAACGAACATTCAAGACTGTGAGGAACATATCTTTCAACTTTTCTCCTATCTCACCGATATAATGGCTTACCGAAGAAATATGTTTTTTCTGTACGGTCAGTTCAAAATGTACTTTGGCAAATTTTTTAGCCAATAATACTAATGGTTCATACCGCTTTGTTTCTACAGTAAATTTATTTGCTAACCAAAGAATGTAAGATGGGTCCACATAGAAGATTTCAGCTAAACGTTTGCCACGATACTTGCCAAATGGAATAATGTCGTCTGATTGTCCGTAGTAACTTTCAAAAACGCTGTTGTCTTGTACGTCAAGAGGTATATTACAATTTTGGAGTAAGGCGAAGGCTCGTTCTGCTGCTGCGTCGAATGTTACAGCAAGTGTACGTACGAATAGTGGGGTTTTATCATCTGAAAAGATTCGCCAAAATCCATAATAAGGGCGATAAAGAGTCGGCATACTGATTACATATTTACCATCTTTAGGCATTCTTCCACGATTGAAAGATTCGATCCGATCGAAAACTTTAGCTGCCAGTTCAGGAGATAGTTGGTATAATGTGAGATTACGATCCATGACAATCCTCCTTCTTTTACAAGTTTCTGCAAGATACAGAAAATAATCCGAAAATCCAAAGTTGGAAGACTATAAAAAACATGCCCATATTAACAAAAAAACATGCTGAAGTTTATCGTAAAACTTCAGCATGTTTTTTTTATTTTTCCTGAAAAAATTATTGGAAGAATACGTCATCCAATCGGCTGGTATTTTCTTCTTCTATTTCAGTCAGTTTGTCTTTGCATGGATCAAAGTCCTCGGGTATATCGAAGTGTTCATCTTGAGAATATCCCAACGACTTGTCGGCATAAACTTTTTGCATGTACAATCCCCATACCGGTAATGCCATTGAAGCACCTTGTCCGTCGCGCATTGTATCGAAGTGAATATCGCGTTCTTCACCTCCTACCCAGCAACCAGATACCAGTGAAGGAGTGAAGCCCATAAACCATCCGTCTGAGTTACGGTTGGTTGTACCGGTTTTGCCACCCATATCAGCCTGTATACCATATAAGCGGCGAACTCGTCCACCAGTACCTTCGTTGATTACAGCACGTAACATGACGAGCATTTTGTATGCACTAGATTCACTTATCACTTCTTCTACCTGTGGCGTGAAAGTTGCGATGACGTTACCTTCATTATCTTCTATGCGGGAAACGAAAAGTGGCGCTGTACGTATACCTCGATTGGCAAATGCTGTATATGCACTAACCATTTCTCCTACAGAAATTTCACATGGCCCCAGACACAAAGATACGGTTGGCTGTATGTCCTTGTTCAAGACACCAAAAGAATGAATCAATCGAACCAGTGCATATGGGTTGAGCTTACTCATAAGATAAGCAGATATCCAGTTGTTGGAGTTTGCCAACCCCCATTTCAGTGTTACCATTTCTCCATAATGAGATTTAGAACTGTTTCGGGGAGACCATGCTTTTCCGTTTTCATCGAATAACGTCTGTTCTACATTTCTTACTTCGTCACACGGAGAGAATCCGTTCTCCATAGCTAATGTATATAAGTAAGGCTTAATGGTAGAACCAACTTGTCGGCGTCCAACCATAGCCATATCATATTGGAAGTAATTATAGTTAGGACCTCCTACATAAGCTTTTACATAGCCTGTAATCGGATCCATAGACATAAATCCGGCACGCAGGAAGTGCTTGTAGTAACGGATTGAATCTAACGGTGTCATGATAGTATCCTTTTCTCCTTCCCATGAGAAGACAGACATTTCGTGTTTTGTGTTGAATGCCTTCCGGATTTCTTCTTCAGAACATCCTGCTGCTTTCATTTCACGATAACGGTCAGACTGACGTACGGAACGTTCCAATATTGTATTTACTTCTTCTGGAGTGAGCTCGTTTGTGTATGGCGCAGTTTTACGTCCACGTTTTTCTTTAAAGAAGCGAGGTTGCAAGTATTTTGCTACATGTTCGTATACAGCTTCTTCAGCATATTTCTGCATGCGTGAATCAATTGTTGTATAGATTTTTAATCCGTCTGTATAAATATTGTAATTGGTTCCGTCTTTTTTCTTGTTTTTTGCACACCATCCGTATAAAGGATTTGTCTTCCATGCCAAAGAATCTTCGTAATACTGTTGTTGTTGCCATCCTCTGTACTTCGAACGGACTGGTTCTTTGGCTGTCATTATCTTACGCAAATATTCACGGAAGTAAGTTGCCAATCCATCCTTGTGGTCAACCGGCTGAAATTTCAGAGTCAACGGTAAGGCTTGCAGTGAATCACGCTCAGCTTTTGTGAGGTAACCGGCCTTATACATTTGGTCAAGCACCGTGTTGCGGCGTCCTCGTGAACGTTCATTGAAACGACGGGGATTATATAATGATGGATTTTTACACATACCGATAAGGGTAGCAGCTTCTTCTATCGACAAGTCTTTAGGATCTTTTGAAAAATAAGTTTTGGCTGCTGTTTTAATACCTACGGCATTATTCAGAAAGTCAAACTTATTAAGGTACATAGTCAGAATTTCTTCTTTTGTATAATAACGTTCCAGCTTGACAGCAATAACCCACTCTATCGGTTTTTGCAACAAGCGTTCCATTACATTGTCTGCTACCGGCGAATAAAATTGTTTTGCCAACTGCTGAGTAATGGTACTTCCTCCACCGGCATGTTTTTGCATGAAAATACCTCTTTTAATAACAGCACGCATAAATGCGCGTGCGTCTATGCCAGAATGTTCACTGAAACGAACATCTTCTGTTGCAACGAGTGCATGAACCAGATTAGGTGACAAGTCATTGTAACCTACATAAACGCGGTTCTCTTTACTATACGACCAGGTTCCCAGAAGTTGCCCGTCATCTGAAATTATCTGAGTTGCAAATTTCAAATTCGGATTTTCCAGCTCTTCCACAGGAGGTACATAACCTATCCATCCTTTTGCTATGGCTGTAAAGACAGCAGCCACCGATAAAATTCCTAATATGAGCAAAGCCCATAATACATATATAAATTTCTTCCTCATGATAAATAAAAATTCTTATCTCTGATAATAACTTTTTTCTTACTTAATAAGTTCGCAAAAATAAAGAAAAACACCGGAATAAACGAATAAAATTGCAAGAATGATTGTTTCTGCTATTTTTAGCAGGAATACAACTTTTTACAAGCCTTATTTGATGCTACGTTTCTATTGGTAAATATATTTTTTTGTTGGTTTTAAAAATGCTTCTGTATTACGCATTTCTGTTATCAGGAAATAAAATAACAGCTTCTTTTTCTAAAAAAAGGATGGTCTTTTTATTTTTTTTGTCTACCTTTGAACTCCGGTATTATAAAAACAATTCATAAAACCGAAAATATGGAAAATAGAAGTTTAGTAACTATTGCCAACCATTCTAAAGAACGTATCCTTTATCTTCTGGAAATGGCAAGAGAGTTTGAAAAGAAGCCTAACCGTCACTTACTGGATGAAAAAATTGTTGCAACTCTTTTCTTTGAACCTTCCACGCGTACTCGTTTAAGTTTTGAAACAGCAGCCAACAGGCTTGGAGCCAAAGTTATAGGATTTACCGATCCTAAGGTTACAAGTTCCTCAAAGGGAGAAACATTGAAAGATACAATTATGATGGTAAGTAATTATGCCGACATTATTGTAATGCGTCATTATCTGGAGGGAGCAGCACGTTATGCTAGCGAAATAGCTCCGGTTCCTATCGTTAATGCTGGTGACGGAGCCAATCAGCATCCTTCTCAGACAATGCTTGACCTCTATTCCATATATAAAACGCAGGGAACTCTGGAAAATCTGAATATTTATTTGGTGGGAGATTTGAAATATGGTCGTACAGTTCATTCTTTGTTGATGGCTATGCGTCATTTTAATCCTACTTTCCATTTTGTTGCTCCGGATGAACTTAAAATGCCGGAAGAATACAAACTATATTGTAAAGAGCACAATATAAAATATGTGGAACATACAGATTTTACGGAGGAAACTATAGCTGATGCCGACATTTTGTATATGACTCGTGTACAGCGTGAACGTTTTACCGATTTGATGGAATACGAACGAGTTAAAGATGTTTATATTCTTCGGAATAAAATGCTTGAGCATACTCGTCCAAATCTTCGTATCCTTCATCCTCTGCCTCGTGTAAATGAGATTGCATATGATGTGGATGAAAACGAAAAGGCATATTATTTCCAACAAGCTCAAAACGGACTTTACGCACGTGAAGCTATTTTGTGTGATGTACTTGGCATTACGCTGGATGAAGTTAAGGCGGATACCGAACGATAAATAAACTTTTTAAACAAGTTAATCAAGAAAGATTATGAACGAAAAGAAAGAATTGCAGGTGGCCGCTCTTGAGAATGGAACGGTTATTGACCATATACCTTCAGATAAAGTTTTTACTGTTGTTTCTTTGCTCGATTTGCAAAATACAGACGGTAATATTACAATAGGGAATAACTTTGAAAGTAAAAAATTAGGTAAAAAAGGTATTATCAAGGTTGCCGACAGATTTTTTACAGATGAGGAAGTTAGCCGTTTGTCTGTTGTAGCTCCTAATATAAAGCTCAATATTATCCGTCATTATGAGGTAGTTGAGAAGAAACAGATTGTTATGCCTGATGAGTTGAAAGGTATTGTGAAATGTAATAACCCAAAGTGCATAACCAACAATGAGCCTATGCAGACATGGTTTCATGTTGTCGATAAGGAGCAGGGTATTCTGAAGTGTCACTATTGCGAAAAGGAACAGCAGAAAGATAACATTAAATTGATTTAATATATTATTATGAAGCAAGACTGGAAGCCCGGAACGATGATTTATCCGTTGCCTGCAGTGCTGGTCAGCTGTGGTAGCTGCAAAGAAGAGTATAATATTATAACTGTTGCCTGGGTTGGGACGATATGTACAAACCCTCCCATGTGCTATATCTCAGTAAGACCAGAACGCCACTCCTATCCTATTTTGAAGAAGAATATGGAGTTTGTTATCAATCTGACAACAAAGGAGATGGCATATGCTACAGACTGGTGTGGGGTGCGCTCCGGAAAGAATTTTAATAAATTCGAAGAAATGCATCTTACTCCGGGTAAGGCTTCCATTGTACAAGCTCCGATAATTGAAGAATCTCCCTTGTGCATAGAATGTCGGATAAAAGAAATAATTTCACTGGGCTCTCACGATATGTTTATTGCAGATGTCGTGAATGTAAAGGCTGATGAAAAATATTTGGATTCCGATACAGGAAAGTTCGATTTGGCTAAGTCAAACTTATTGGTTTATGCACATGGGGGATATTATGAAATGGGCGAAAAAATCGGTAAATTCGGTTGGTCTGTAGAAAAGAAAAAATAATAAGAAATATGAGGAAAACTGCTTTAATACTCATAACCAGTCTGTTGCTGGCGACAGGCCTTCAAGGTCAGTCACGCAAAAGAGGACGTGATGCAACACGTGATCCGGCTGTTAATGTGGGTATAAAAGCAGGTTTTAATTCTTCCATGTTTTTTATAGATCATTTTTCTATAGGCGGGAAAGAATTGAATGATATCCAGAATAACTATAAGGTTGGTTATTTCGGAGCTTTTTTCTGCCGTTTCAATTTGAAGAAACATCACTATCTTCAGACAGAACTTTCTTACAATGTTTCTAAAGGAAGTATTTCAATAGCCAATACAGTAGAAAATAAAGATATCTTATTCGATAATGCATTGGTTAAGACATCCATACACTCCATCGATCTGCCTGTATTGTATGGGTATAAATTTGTTGATGCCCGTCCGTATGGTATGGCATTTTTTCTAGGACCTAAAGTAGCTTATACGTGGGAAAAGCATACTCAGAATGAATACTCTGGATTTTATCAGCAAAATATAACAGAAAATCTCCGTCCATTATGTTTTAACGCTGTGGTCGGATTGGCCGTTAATGTTTCAAATATATTTTTTGATTTTCGCTATGAAGGAGTTCTTCATAATATGGTAGAATCGGTTTCTTTTGATAAAAGAATAACGGAGTCTCCTTATTGCGATCAGGATATATATATCAAACGTCGTAGAAACGTATTAAGTTTCTCAGTTGGAGTGATTTTTTAAACACATAATATTACCTTTTTAAAAAGCTACATATGAAAAGAGATGATTTGATTTTTGACATTATTGAGAAAGAACATCAGCGTCAGCTGAAAGGTATAGAACTGATTGCATCTGAAAATTTCGTAAGCGATCAAGTAATGCAGGCCATGGGTTCATGTCTGACAAATAAGTATGCAGAAGGTTATCCTGGTAAGCGTTATTATGGTGGTTGCGAAGTTGTGGATCAGAGTGAACAAATTGCAATCGACCGGTTGAAGCAAATCTTTGGTGCTGAATGGGCAAATGTACAACCTCATTCAGGAGCACAAGCAAATGCTGCTGTTTTTCTGGCAGTGCTGAATCCTGGAGATAAGTTTATGGGATTGAACTTGGCACATGGTGGTCATCTTTCTCATGGTTCGGCTGTAAATACATCTGGTATCATCTATACTCCATGCGAATATAATTTGAATAAGGAAACAGGACGCGTAGATTATGATCAGATGGAAGAAATTGCTTTGCGTGAACATCCTAAGATGATTATTGGTGGTGGATCTGCTTATTCTCGTGAATGGGATTACAAACGTATGCGTGAAATTGCAGACAAAGTAGGTGCTATTTTTATGGTCGATATGGCACATCCTGCAGGTTTAATTGCAGCAGGACTGCTGGATAATCCTGTGAAATATGCTCATATCGTTACTTCTACTACTCATAAGACATTACGTGGTCCTCGTGGTGGTGTTATTTTAATGGGTAAAGACTTCCCTAACCCTTGGGGTAAAAAGACACCGAAAGGTGAAATCAAGATGATGTCACAGTTACTTGATTCTGCTGTTTTCCCAGGTATCCAAGGTGGTCCGTTGGAACATGTTATTGCTGCTAAAGCTGTTGCATTTGGTGAATGTTTGCAGCCTGAATATAAAGAATATCAAATGCAGGTAAAGAAAAATGCAGCTGTGCTTGCTCAGGCATTAATGGACCGTGGCTTTACAATTGTTTCAGGAGGTACAGATAATCACTCTATGCTGGTTGACTTGCGCAGCAAATATCCTGAACTTACCGGTAAGGTTGCAGAAAAGGCATTGGTTTCTGCCGATATAACAGTAAACAAGAATATGGTTCCGTTTGATACCCGTTCTGCATTCCAGACTTCAGGTATCCGACTGGGTACTCCAGCTATTACAACACGTGGAGCAAAAGAAGATTTGATGTACGAAATCGCAGAAATGATAGAAACTGTTTTGTCAAATGTAGACAATGAAGAGGTTATTGCTTCTGTACGTGCACGTGTAAATGAAACAATGAAGAAATATCCTATTTTTGCATATTAATGGATAAACAATAAGCCTTTGGAATTCATGTAGAAATACATAATTCTGAAGGTTTATTAAACAAAAGTTGCGATGGATTGTTTCTTCAAAAAGTAACAATATAAATTTGAGAAATATGAAAAAAACGAGTTTCATGGCTATTTTATTAAGCGCATGCTTGGTATTTAGCGGTTGTGGTTCTTTGAACAATACAGCAAAAGGCGGTATGATTGGTGGCGGTAGTGGTGCTGCTTTAGGAGCTTTAATCGGTGGTATTGCCGGTCATGGTAAAGGAGCTGCTATCGGTGCTGCTGTGGGCGCAGCTGTGGGAACAGGCGCTGGTGTCCTGATTGGAAAGAAAATGGATAAAGCTGCCGAACAAGCTGCCCAGATACAAGGTGCTGAAGTTGAACAAGTAACAGATAACAATGGTTTGCAAGCTGTAAAAGTGACTTTCGATTCCGGTATTTTGTTTAGTACTAGCAGCTCTTCATTAAGTACTTCTGCAAAATCATCATTGAGTAAATTTGCAAACAATGTATTAAATCAAAACCGTGACATGGATGTAGCAATCTATGGATATACGGACAATACAGGATGGAAAAACAGTACTGCAGAACAGAGCGTACAGAAAAATCAGGAGTTGTCTCAGGCACGTGCTCAAAGTGTATCAAGCTATTTGCTAGGATGTGGAGTTTCAGCTTCACAAATTAAGACTGTAGAAGGTATGGGAGAAAGTAATCCGGTTGCCGACAATAGCACAGAAGCAGGACGTAAGGAAAATCGTCGTGTAGAAGTATATATGTATGCAAGTCAGGAAATGATTCAGCAGGCTGAAGCAGGAACTTTGAAATAAAAATAAAATTTAATATAAAAAATCCGCTAAATCGAATCTTTGTAGAAAGAGGATTTAGCGGATTTTTTTATGTGTTATGTACGTTATTCTTTTGAATTCTCTTCATCACCTTTAAGTATCGGCAATGTAATTTGATATTTTACAGCGAGGATACGGACAATGAAAACAGTCACTCCACCTAGAATTTGTGACATATACGATTCCATGCCTGTTTTAAGACATATCCAATATACCAGCCCGCCGATGACGCATGCCATGGCATAAATTTCTTTTCGGAAGATCAACGGAATTTCATTAATAAAAACATCTCGAATAACACCTCCTGCCGCTCCGGTTATACTACCCATAATGATAGCTACCCAGAAAGGATATCCTAAAGAAATACTTTTCCCAAAACCTACAACAGTAAACAATGCCAGTCCGATACTGTCGAAAAGGAAGAATGTATTATTCAAATGAATAAGATATTTCCCGAAGATAATAACAAAAAACATAGCAAATGCTGTACAAATCAGGTAAATAGGATCTGTCATCCATACAGGAGTAACATTCAGCATGACATCGCGTAATGTTCCCCCACCAATGGCAGTAGCCAGTCCTACAATATATGCACCAAACCAGTCGAAACGTTTGGCTGATGCCAAACGAATTCCACTGATGGCAAAAGCAAATGTTCCTATAAAGTCAAGTATCTGAACAAATGAAGGCATTTTCTTTTCAATTTAAATGAAACAATTAATTTACCAAGTGTAGCTAACTCCAAAACTTAAGAGTTCCTGAAGCTGGAAATAGCTGTCATCCGGTTCTTCTTTAGAAACAGAATCATCAAAACGGGTATGAACAAATAACTTCGTCGAGAAGTACTTGTTGAAAGCAAAAGTGAAGGTGTTTTCCCATTCTGACAAGACTTTTTCATAGTTTGTCGTATAAGAAAAACGTGATTCCCAAGTTAGATTATTAATGATAATCCATTTTAATGTTGCTTCCACACGAGAACCTAGCTGATCCTTCGATTTTTTTCCTGCATCAATGTTGAATTTGGTTGGATCTACTTTATCGCTGGCTACACTGTAACGGGTGTAGTTGAACGGATTGATCAATACAGACAAATTACATATTGCATCTTTCACATATTTATAGTCCATACCGATACCGATATTCAACTCTGAAGGTGAAAGCCATGAAGATACCATCTTATCGGAGTTCGTTTCATAATTAGAGAAGAACTGGGTCTTGAATTCGGCCGAAATGGTATAATACCAGTTTGTGATAGCCTTGTATCCAAATTTTGAACTTAAACGGAGCAAGTCTTCACTTGTCTTATATTGGTGGACTGTATCAGAAGGAGCAGAAATAAAACCAAGCTTCCATTCTATTTTGTTTTCAAATTGAACTTTTTGCTTGTCATCATAGTTGAACTGCAATACAGCTCCTGAAAGTAAAGATACTGTACTCTCTCCTCCTTTATACCAGTTGTCGGATATATAATTCTGTGAGAACTGCGCATATCCGTTTCCGCTGATAGCCCAGAAATTAGGTTTCATTACCAATAAGTCTTTTTCTCTAACCTGACCTGTCTGAGAGGCAGCTCCTATTAAATAGAAAACTTTTTCTTTCTTTGGTTTTCTTATTTTCATCTTGTCGGATAAAGGTTCTATACCTTTCAGTTCGTTTTCATTTTTAGAAACCAGACTAGGATATTGCAAATAAAAAGCCAGTAATTGCTTGTTTACACCTTTATTTACATCAACCGAATGTGCAAGGTTCGGAACTTGGAAAACAGAATCCTTTATGGCATTTTCTTTCACAAAAGGAATTACTGGTTCCCAATTATCAATGGAAAATGCTTGTGCAATTGGTTCCGAATAATATGTAGCAGGAACAATAAGCTTATAGAAATCCGGGTTCGAACGTATCCATGATGGAGCTTCGGGCAGATAAATATCTTCCCATCTGTCTAGCATTTTCTGATAATCTTGTCGGAAACTATACAAAAAGGATTGGAAGTTTTTTACTGCCGGATTGATTTTCGGAGTATAAGCTTGTTGTATGTTCTTTACTTTAATGGTTTCTACTGTTTTTTTCTGTCGTATGGTATCGACGGCAGAAAATTGTTTCAACGTATCTGCCGGCATCGTATCTTGGGCGGCGATAGTGTCTTTTGTTAAAGTTAAGTCCTGCTGTTCAATTGCCTGAACGGCTTCATTTGTCAGGAGGAACATTGTAATAAACGTACCTAGTGCTTTCATTTTTCTAATTTGCCTATTTTCTATGCAAAATTACAATTTAATTTAGTCTTATTATAATGATATTATAACAAATTACATCTTAGTTTTTGTTTAGAGCAGATATTGAAGATTTTACTCTTTGCAATGTTTTGTCACTTTCCTTGTGTGTGATTTGGCTTTTTTTTATAATTTTGCAACTTTGAATAGTAGTGTTAGATAATAAATCACTTTAAAATAATCATATTGTGGCAGAAACAAAGTACATTTTCGTAACAGGTGGTGTAGCTTCTTCATTGGGTAAGGGCATTATTTCATCATCTATCGGTAAGTTGCTGCAGGCTAGAGGCTACAGCGTAACTATACAGAAGTTCGACCCGTACATTAACATCGACCCGGGAACACTTAATCCTTATGAACATGGTGAGTGCTACGTAACAGTAGACGGTCATGAAGCCGATCTTGACTTAGGACATTATGAACGTTTTCTCGGTATTCAGACAACAAAAGCGAACAACATTACAACCGGTCGCATTTATAAGAGTGTAATCGACAAGGAACGTCGTGGTGACTATTTGGGAAAAACAATCCAAATCATTCCTCACATTACTGATGAAATCAAACGTAATGTAAAACTGTTAGGGAATAAGTATAAATTCGATTTCGTTATTACAGAAATTGGTGGTACTGTAGGTGATATCGAATCGTTGCCTTATTTGGAAAGTATTCGCCAGCTGAAATGGGAGTTGGGTAGAAATGCTCTATGCGTGCATCTGACTTATGTGCCTTATCTGGCTGCTGCTGGTGAATTGAAGACTAAACCTACTCAGCACTCAGTAAAGGAATTACAGTCTGTGGGTATTCAACCAGATATTCTGGTATTGCGTACCGAACATAACCTTAGCACAAACCTGAAAAAGAAAGTTGCGCTATTCTGTAATGTAGATGAAAGTGCAGTTGTGCAGTCAATGGATATGCCGACAATCTATGAAGTTCCTCTTCGCATGCAGGAACAAAAACTGGATGTAACAATTCTTGAAAAGATGGGATTGCCGGTGGGTGAAACTCCGGAATTAGGTCCATGGAAAGACTTCTTGAACCGTCGTCATAACGCTACAGAAAAGGTTAAAATCGGATTGGTCGGTAAATATGATTTGCAGGATGCTTATAAATCTATATTGGAAGCATTGTCACAGGCTGCAACTTATAACGACCGTAAAGCTGATATTCACTTTATCAATAGCGAAAAGTTGACAGATGAGAATGTAGAAGAAAGCCTGAAAGAAATGGATGGTATTATTATCTGTCCGGGATTTGGCCAGCGTGGTATCGAAGGCAAGTTTGTAGCATTGAAATATTGCCGTACACACAATGTTCCTACATTTGGTATCTGTCTGGGTATGCAATGTATGGCTATAGAGTTCGCCCGTAATGTATTGGGCTATACTGATGCTAATAGCCGTGAGATGGATGAAAAAACTCCACATAATGTAATCGACATTATGGAAGAGCAGAAATCTATCACAAACATGGGAGGTACTATGCGTTTGGGTGCTTACGAATGTGTTCTTGATCCAAATTCAAAAGTATATCAGGCATATCAGACCCAACATATTCAGGAACGTCATCGTCATCGTTATGAGTTCAACAATGACTATAAGGCTGAATTTGAAAAGGCTGGAATGAAATGCGTGGGTATCAATCCTGAATCAGATTTGGTAGAAATAGTAGAAATACCTACTCTGAAATGGTTCATTGGAACTCAGTTCCATCCGGAATATAGCAGTACGGTATTGAAACCCCATCCTCTTTTCTTATCATTCATCAAAGCAGCTATTGATAAATAATAGATATTAATTTGTAAATAAAAAGAAATGGATAAAAACACGTTAGTGGGATTTGCTCTGATTGGTGCGGTTATAGTCGGATTCGGCATATATAATCGCCCCAGTCAGGAGGAAATGGCACGTGCACAGCATTATCAGGATTCGATACAGGCAGTGGCTCAAAAGCAAGAGCAGATGCAGAAAGCTCAAGAAATAGCTGCTTCATTGCCTGTTGTTCCGGATTCTACTTCTTTATTTTTCCAAGCATCGCAAGGTTCTGAAGAGTTTACTACGTTAGAGAACGATGTACTGCAACTTACTTTTTCTAATAAAGGAGGACGAGTATGCAAGGCTATGCTGAAAGAATATAATGATCAGCAACAGCAGCCTTTGGTTCTGTTCGATGGTAAAGATGCTTCGTTAAGTTTAGGATTTGAAGGTAAAAATGAAAATATTCTGAGCAATCAGATGTATTTTCAGACTACCAATGTAACAGATAGTACGGTAACAATGCGACTAAATGCTGCAAATGGTGGACATTTGGACTTCATCTATAAACTGTTACCAAACTCATACGTTGTAGACTTTACTGTCCAGGCAAGCGGATTGCAAAACTTCTTCTCTCCTTCTGTCAAAACTATGAGTGTTGACTGGAAACAGCGCGCACGACAGATGGAAAAAGGATATACGTTCGAACAACGTTATACTTCGCTTACCTATAAACCGGTAGACGACAGTTTCGATTATTTGAGCGAAACAAAAGACGAAAAAGAAACTATTCCAGAAGTGCTTGATTGGGTTGCATTTAAGAATCAGTATTTCTCATGTGTATTTATGGCAGAGAAAAACTTTGAAAATGCAACGCTTGAATCAAAGATGGAACAGAAAGGAAGCGGTTACATGAAGAACTATACTGCCGAAATGAAAACTGCTTTCGACCCGACGGGTGCGCAACCTAGTCGTTTCCAGTTCTATTTTGGTCCTAATCATTTCAAGACTTTGTTGGCAACTAATGATTTATCTTTCAAGGATAAAGATCAGGAACTGGAGGATTTGGTATATTTAGGTTGGCCTATCATTCGTCTGATTAACCGCTGGTTTACTATTAATCTTTTCGACTGGTTGTCAAGTTGGGGACTGAGTATGGGTATTGTAATTTTGCTGATGACTATCATTGTCAAGATTCTGGTATTGCCTACTACTTGGAAATCATTTATCTCTTCAGCAAAAATGCGTGCATTAAAGCCTTATGTAGATAAGATTAATGCTAAATACCCGAAGCAGGAAGATGCATTGAAGAAACAACAAGAAACTATGGCCTTGTATAGCCAATATGGAGTAAGCCCTATGGGAGGATGTTTGCCTATGCTCATCCAGACTCCGGTGTTTATGGCTTTATTCTTCTTTGTGCCTAATGCAATTGAGTTACGTCAGCAGAGTTTCTTGTGGGCAAGCGACCTTTCTGCATACGATGATCTTATAAGCTGGAGTACTCATATTCCTTTGTTGGGAAATCATTTAAGTCTGTTCTGTTTGTTGTTTAGTGTGACAACAGTTCTGAACCAGATTATTATGATGAAACAGCAAGACATGGGTAATAATCCTCAGATGGCTGCCATGAAGTGGATGATGTATATCATGCCTGTAATGTTCTTCTTTATTTTCAACGAATATGCATCAGGTTTGAGCTACTATTACTTCATTTCTGGTTTGATCGGTATTATTACCATGTGGATTATGCGTCGTATGACCGATGAGAAAAAATTATTGGCACAGCTTGAAGCCAATAAGAAAGCTCCTTCAGAAAGAAAGACTAGCGGATTGATGGCTAAGCTTGAAGCGCTGCAAAAAGAGCAAGAACGTCTTCAGAAAGAACGTCAGGAACGTATGAATAAGAAATAATACAATTCCTGTACATAAATAAAAAGATCGCCGGTAAATCGGGATAATTCAATTATCTTCAATTTACCGGCGATCTTTTTTGTTTCGCTTTATTCGAAAGAATACAGCTCTGAAGGAGTAGTTCGTTTCAATGGAATAACTTGTACCCCATTTTCATCAAGAGCGATTCCATGCTGTTTAAAAGCAGTTTCAACCGTCTTATATGCCAGCTCCGGATGATTGTTGTCTTTGCTCAAATGACAAAGCCAGAGATATTTTAAACCAGCCGGAAAATGTTCAGCAAGATAATTAGCCATCTCGCTGTTACTCATATGTCCGTTAGGACTGGCTATACGGGCTTTCAGATGTTGAGGATAAGGTCCCATCTGCAACATGGTTTCATCATAGTTTGCTTCGAGAATCAGATAATTGGAGCGCTCAATATATGCAGCAGCAGTGTCCGTAATATGTCCGATATCGGTTATGAAAGAAAAGGTCTTATCCCCCACGCTGATGCAATATCCTACGTTGTCCGTTGCATCGTGAGGCACTTCGAAACAAGTAATGCTGAAATCTTCTATCTGGATAGTTTCTTCCTTGTTGATAAAACGCCGGTGGGCATTATCCAGTTTTTCGGTCATGCAATAACTCCGATTGATGCCTGCGTGCACTTCCGGTGTAGAATAAATGGGTATGCTATGCTTTTTTGCCAAATGTCCGACAGCTTTAATATGGTCGGCATGATCGTGGGTAATCAAGACGGCACGTATTGTATCCAGGTTCAGTGCATAATCTTTGAAAATCTTCTTTATGCTTCGTATACCGATACCTGCATCTATTAGTATCCCACAAGTCTTTGTTGCCAGATAATAACAGTTGCCACTGCTACCACTGCCCAAACTCAGAAATCGTACTTCCATATATGTGTTTCTTATTTTTAAAAAAGGAACACAAAAGTACAAAAAAGAAAGGAGCTTGCCAATATAGCAGGCAAACTCCTTTCCACAAAATGATGCTCTTTATACAAATTAGAATTCGAAGAATTTCTTTGCGTTATTGTAGCAGATGTCTTCTACCATTTGCTGTACACGTTCCATTTCGCATGCTGGGATTTCTCCATTTTCAACATCATTACCCAGCAAGTTACACAATGTACGGCGGAAATATTCATGACGCGGATAAGACAGGAATGAACGAGAGTCGGTAAGCATACCTACGAAACGGCTTAACAAGCCCAGCAGTGACAACGCATTCATCTGTTTTTCCATACCATCTTTCTGATCGAGGAACCACCATCCTGAACCGAACTGAATCTTTCCTGGTATAGAACCATCCTGGAAGTTACCCAACATAGTAGCGATAACTTCGTTAGCGCATGGATTCAAATTGTAAAGGATAGTCTTAGTCAGCTTGCCTGAAGTATTCAGCTTATCCAAGAATTTAGCCATAGCTTTTGCAGTAGTAAATTCACCGATAGAATCGAAACCTGTATCAGGGCCTAAAAGCTTAAACATCTTAGTATTGTTGTTACGGATAGCACCGTAGTGGAACTGCTGAGTCCAGCCGGTTTCCCAATCCATTTCAGCAAATACAATCAGCATAGCCGACTTGAACTTCAGGATTTCTTCTTTTGTCAGTTCAGTACCGCCATATACTTTATTGAAGATTGCTCTGATTTCTGCATCTGTATAATCTTCTGCATAGAACTCTTCGATACCGTGGTCAGACAACTTACATCCTTGTTCAGCAAAGAACTCGTGACGCTTACGCAATGCAGCAACCATATCGTCGAATGAAGAAATTGTTACTCCACTCACTTCAGACAGTTTTTCCATGTAAGCACGGAAATCAGCAGGTACTTCTACTGCCATAGCCTTGTCAGGACGCCATGTAGGCAACATCTTGATTTCGAATCCGCTTTCACGAGTAGCGATATGATATTCCAGTGAGTCAACAGGATCATCAGTAGTACAAACTGTTTCAACGTGATAACGGCGCATCAGGTTGCGGGCAGTATATTCAGGAGTTGCCAGCTTAGCATTACATTCGTCAAAGATTTCACGAGCTGTAGACGGATTCAAAATCTTGTCAATACCGAAACAAGTTTTCAATTCCAGATGAGTCCAGTGATATAATGGGTTACGGAATGTATAAGGAACTGTTTCAGCCCATTTTTCGAATTTTTCCCAATCGGTAGTATCCTTACCGGTACAATAGCGTTCGTCTACACCGTTGCTACGCATTGCACGCCATTTATAGTGGTCGCCACCCAACCATATTTCTGTAATTGACTTGAACTGGTAATCGTCTGCTACCATTTTCGGAATCAAGTGACAGTGGTAGTCGATAATAGGCATTTTAGCTGCATGGTTGTGGTACAATTCCTGCGCTGTTTCTGTTTTCAGCAGGAAGTTTTCATCCATAAATTTTTTCATAAAGCTTCGTTTTTAGGTTTATGTTTTTTGTTATGTATTTTCATAAAAAGCAAATCCCGCAAAAGGAATTTATGTTGCTTAACATGTATTTCGTTTTATTTGTCGTTATCGAACACGAAAGTAGAAATTTTATTTGGAATAACAAAATATTTCGTATATTTGCAGCGAATATTTAGTAAAATTAATCTCTGAAAAAGAGGAAGAAAACGTTATTTGTAAATATATATTACTATTTTATCAACTAGTTTTTTCACCTTTATACCTTTCTTATAAAGAGAGAAGCAAAATTGTAAAAATACGGAACTTAAAATATACAAGTATGAAAGCATTAAACAAAGAAACTGCAAACAAGACAGTTCGTCCAGAAAGAATCATTCAGTTTGGTGAAGGTAATTTTTTACGTGCATTTGTAGATTGGATAATCTATAATATGGACCAGAAAACAGATTTCAATAGCAGTGTTGTAGTAGTACAGCCTATCGATAAAGGTATGGTAGACATGCTGAATGCACAAGACTGTTTGTATCACGTAAACTTGCAGGGACTCGACAAAGGTGAAACTGTAAACAGCCTGACTATGATCGATGTTATCAGTCGTGCCTTGAATCCTTACACTCAGAACGCTGAATTTATGAAACTGGCAGAACAGCCTGAAATGCGTTTCGTAATCTCAAATACAACCGAAGCAGGTATAGCTTTCGATCCTTCTTGCAAGCTTGAAGATGCTCCTGCTTCTTCATATCCAGGAAAATTGACTCAGTTGCTGTATCACCGTTATAAAACATTCAATGGCGATATGTCAAAAGGTTTGATCATTTTCCCTTGTGAGTTGATCTTCCTGAACGGACACAAACTGAAAGAAACTATTTACCAGTACATTGAATTGTGGAACTTGGGTGACGATTTCAAGAACTGGTTTGAAAAGGCTTGTGGTGTATATGCTACATTGGTAGACCGTATCGTACCGGGATTCCCACGTAAGGAAATTGCCGAAATCAAAGAAAAACTGCAATACGATGATAACTTGGTAGTTCAGGGAGAAATCTTCCATTTGTGGGTTATCGAAGCTCCGCAGGAAGTTGCTAAGGAATTCCCAGCAGATAAGGCTGGTCTGAATGTATTGTTTGTACCTTCTGAAGCTCCTTACCACGAAAGAAAAGTAACTCTGTTGAACGGTCCTCACACTGTACTTTCACCGGTTGCTTACCTGTCAGGTGTAAACATTGTTCGCGATGCTTGCCAGCATCCGGTTATCGGCAAATATATCAATAAAGTAATGTTCGACGAATTGATGGAAACTTTGAACCTTCCGAAAGAAGAGCTTGAAAAATTTGCTCATGATGTTTTGGAACGTTTCAACAATCCGTTTGTTGACCATCAGGTTACTTCTATCATGCTGAATTCATTCCCGAAATTCCAGACTCGTGACCTTCCAGGTTTGAAAGTGTACTTGGAACGCAAAGGTGAACTTCCGAAGGGACTGGTATTGGGTCTTGCTGCTATCATTACTTACTACAAAGGCGGTGTACGTGAAGATGGCGCAGAAATTGTTCCAAACGATGCACAGGATATCATGGACTTGTTGAAACAGCTTTGGGCTACAGGTGATACTCAGAAAGTAGCTGAAGGAGTTTTGGCTGCCGAATTTATCTGGGGAGAAAACCTGAACAACATCCCAGGACTGACTGCTGCTGTAAAAGCTGACTTGGACAGCATTCAGGCTAAAGGCATGCTGGAAACAGTAAAATCTATTCTGTAATTAATTGTTAGAAATTCCATAAGAGGAGGAAAAATATCCGCTCATGCAACGGATATTTTCCTCCTTTCTTGTTTTTTATAAAGAGCTTTCTCTTTCCCTTACTTCTGCCATAATTCACTTTATATTCTCTTTAGAATAATAAGACTTGTCGAGCAACTATTCATACTTACAGTCGTCCAAAAAAACATGCTGAAGAAAAAATTTTTTTCGTACGAATTTTTAAAAAACATCGAGAATAATTTCCTAAAAGATGCTGAAGTTTTTTACTGAAGAATTTGAATGTACTATTCAAACTCCAAATACCTTTCTCTAAACCTCTCATAAACTTGAGCATAATACTCTGGCAGACATTGTATCATCGTATCCACAAAGTCCTCAAGAGTTACTGCACTTAACTTGTAAGCATACTCTGGCTTCAGATACTCTGTAACTGATCTGATCTCCTTTTCTGTTGACGGATGCTCCTTCGGAGAAAGTACCACAGAATATGAGTCCTTCAAGTTTTCGACTTCTCTGTACCGCTCTGTAAGTAAAAGATTTCTGTAGATCTGTGTTAATTTTATTTTATTTGCTATCAATAGCCCTTCAAATTCCGCACAGAACAGTCCGGTATCAATAAGCATTTGTTTTTGTTCTTCGCAATTATGTGCTTCATTTAATCCGAGTATATCTGTATATTTCGTTTCAATAGCGATTATATGTTTCTCGCCATTGTTATCTTGAAATTGGATATAGGCATCCATGGCCGACTTATCTTTTGCGTATTTCTCAATTGGTGTCGGTATAAATTCCAATCCGATTTTTGTTACCACAAATACTGGGATATTTTTAAAGATAGATCTTATAGCAAGTGTCACCTTTTCAGGGTTTTCTTCTAAAAGTAACATCAGAGGATGAAATAGGTTGAATGCCATTGGCATACTCGAAAGCAGATTGTTGAATAATCGAAATTCATCTATCGTTTCATTATCCTTTCGATTTTTAACCCTTTTCTTAGCATACTCAAAAGTTTCTTTCATCAGAAAATTCTTTCCGGAAATTTCACCACCACTAATCATATTACCATATTTTCGTTTGGAAGTTTTTGTCGGTCCAACACCCTCCTCTTCTCCTATTTTCACTCGGTACATCGACTGAAGCAATCTAGCTTTTTTAGTAAAAGCGTTATCGCTTTTACATTGATTTCCCAAATTTAAAATACTTTCCATATGATGATATTATTTTATGCAAATAAGCTTATTTTACCGGAATGCGGATAGTCCCGGTTTTTATTCCTTTGGCAGTAGCCTGAAGTTCTATCTCACCAGTTTTTTCTCCCGACTGGACTATAACAGTGAGCATACCTCCGAACGCATGCATTTCCGGCTTGTGGAATAAATCCAGACAAGTAGGATCTCCGTTTGCAGAAGCACGGTACTTACCTGCCCCTTTTACTTTGAAACTTACCAGACGTCCGTCATTCGGGCACAAGTTGCCATTTTTATCAACAATGCGGAGTGTAACATATGCCAGATCCTTTCCGTCTGCCTGAAGAGAGCTGCGATCTGTAACAAGTTCTATATGATGCGGCTTGCCTGCAGTACGAATAGTCTTTTCTGCAACAGGATTCCCCTGTTCGTCGTATGCCACTACTCTCACCTCGCCCGGCTGATAAACTGCGTCATGCCACATCAGACGATAACGGTTTTCTACTGTTCCGTTCTTGTGTTTAGTCTGACGTCCATAGCTTTTTCCGTTGATAAACAATTCTGCCGAAGGATAGTTCGTATAAACAAAAACAGGAGTCTTTTCACCTTCACGTCCTTCCCAATTCCAGTGCGGCAGGATATGCAGTGTTTCTGCTTCTTTATTCCATACACTTCGGTACAGATAATAACGGTCTTTGGGGATAGATGCCAGGTCGATGATACCGAACATCGAACTATGATTCGGCCATGCATTGGTGTCATATGGGCTCGGCTCGCCTAGATAGTCGAATCCAGTCCATACAAACTGTCCGATTGTCCATTCATGATCTTCGGCACGTGCAAAATCAATATCAGGAATGTTAGACCAGTTGCAATATTCCAGATCATATGAAGAAGACTGATGATCATCATACATAGCTCCGGCCTTACGTTTCACCGGGAACTTATATACTCCACGAGAGCTGACAGTAGACGATGTCTCCGAACCTAAAATAATGTTTTGTGGCAAACGTTCGTAAGCTTCATCATATAGGTGAGCACGATAATTCAGCCCCGGAATATCAAGCATTGCAGCAAATCCGTTTGCCAGTACACTTTTCACTTGATCCATACCACAGGTTACCGGACGTGTAGGGTCTTCCCGATGACAGATATCCTGTAAGAACTTTGCTACTTTATATCCTTCCGGACTCCATTGGGTAGGAACCTCGTTGCCGATACTCCACATTACCACACATGGATTGTTCCGATACTGTCGAAGCATGTTTACCATATCCTTTTCCGCCCATTCATTAAAGAAGCGATGGTATCCGTTGTCACACTTGGCGATATCCCATTCGTCGAACGGCTCAAGCATCATCATGAATCCCATTTCGTCGCAAAGTTCAACTAGTTCGGGAGCAGGCATATTATGCGATGTACGGATGGCGTCACATCCCATTTCTTTGAGTAATGTCAACTGATGGCGGAGCGCTGCAACGTTAATTGCTGCTCCCAAAGGTCCCAGGTCATGATGATTGCATACTCCTTGAAATTTACGTCGCTTTCCGTTCAGGTAAAAACCTTTGTCGGCTATATATTCAATTGTACGAATCCCGAAACGTGTGGAATAAGTATCGAGAAGCGTATCACCTGAATAGATTTTTGATACGGCCTTATATAGGACTGGAGTTTCGGGTGACCAAAGCTTAGGTCGTTCTACGATAAAATTCTGAGTAAAAGGTTGGCCGTGATTGATGACTCCTTTGTTCGTTTTGGTTGAAACCACCTGTCCGTCAGCATCCATAATGTCCGTTACTACAGTCAGTTCTGTTTTTCCCGCATTTAAAATCGTTGTACGAAGACAAATAGAAGCATATTCGTCCTTCACGTACGGAGTAGTAATCTGAGTTCCCCATACCGGAACATGGATTTTTTCTGTAGTTACTACATGTACGTTTCGATAAAGTCCCGCTCCCGGATACCAACGTGATGATTGTGGACGATTTTCCAATCGTACGGCAAGTGTGTTATTTTTACCATTTTCATTTACTAAAGAGGTAACGTCACAATAGAAAGAGTTATAGCCACAGGGCCAGAAACAGACTTCTTTTCCGTTGACAAACACACGAGCCTCGCTCATTGCTCCGTCAAAGATCAGGGTTGTCTGTTTTCCTGGAGTAGAATGAAATGTTGTACGATACCATCCTATGCCTACGTATGGCAAACCACCCGTACGTCCGGTTTTTAAGCTAGCCTGAGTTTCAAAATTCTGTGTAACAGCTACATTTTGTAAGTCGTTGTTCTTATCGAAAGGTCCGAAAATAGCCCAGTCATGTGGAATGTCTACAGTTTCCCATTTAGCATCATTGAATGCTGGCATTTCAGCATTGCTAACCTCTCCTTTGGTAAATTTCCATCCTTTTCCCAGCAGATATTCGCTTCGCTGTGCATGGAGATTTAGAGCCAGGCAAAATCCCATGGTCATGAGATAAAATGTCTTCATACTTGTTTTTATTTATTGTAAATGTTGATTATATTTACTATTCCTGTTCTTTAATCTTATCTATGGAAGACAGCACATTACAGAGGTGAATAACTGATAGAACTTTTATTGTCTTTTCACGATCAGATATAAGGACTCGGCAAAGATACGATTTCTCGGCATAAGAAAAAATATGATTTGTAAAAAATCACATGACTTTAATTGAGTCAAAGCAGCAAGATGGTTATAGATTTTTAATCAGTATAATGATAATATTTTTAGTGAATCAGAGATTTTAATTACAGGATAACAGTAAGGTATCTTAACAAATATGAACTATTAGTATTTATAGAACTTTAGTCAAAGTGCAAATTATCAGTAATATTTATTGATACGGTTTTCATGACTGGATGAATAAATACATTGAGATTAAGTTACAGCCGTTTTTATAAAATGAGAATAGACTATATTTTATTTAGTATTTCTTTTTTCAGAAGCACTAAAAGATTGTGCTTCTATCCTTTTTTGTTTTATTGTAAAGATCATTCTTGGCCATAAAAATAAGCAGCTGTAGCTCCTCCATCTACAAGAAAATCAGCTCCGGTAATAAAGGCTCCCCGATTACTCATCAACAATTCGGCAACATTTGCCACTTCATCTGCTGTTCCCGGACGATGTGCCGGACATTGGGCAAACATCTTCTTATAAAATTCTCCACGTACACCGTTGAACTCATCAAGAGCCAATGGGGTAACAATGATGCCCGGAGAAATAGAATTAATGCGCGCTCCTCTTCTACCCCATTTTACGGCTTCCGACATAACACGTTTTACATTACAACGTTTAGCCAACTGGTATGCATGGAGTGTATCATTGATATGTTGTGGTTGCAAAACTTCGAGCTCCAATAGTTTTTCAGTTGGCGTACAAGCCAGCAGTTCATCGGTTTCCGCACCAAGTGCTGGCAGACGATGTCCGGATTGACTGGAAATTGTAACGCCTGTACCTCCCCACATGATGACTTTTCCGACCTCTTCCAACAATACAGCCGTGCCATACAGGTCGACTTTCAGAATAGTTTCTATTGATGCTTGTGAAGGAGAAACTCCCGCAGCATTGACCAGCATGGCTATTTCTCCATATTGCTGTGCCGTGTCAATCAGATGTAGAATGGACTCGCGGGATGATAAGTCCATCTCCACCGGAAGCACATCAAATCCGGCACGGTTCATCGTATCGGCCACGGACTGTGCATTCTCCATTCGTTTGTCACCGACTACAATCTTCATTCCATATCCCATCCGCCGGGCTATCGCCATACCGATTTGTCCGGCACCTGTAAGTATCATTACTTCTTTTTCCATATCGCATATATTATATTGATTCCTATTGCAAAATTATCCTTTACTATTTTACTGATAGTTATACAAAACACAGAATAATTTCACAGATTCACAGATGGTGTAATTTGTCAGTATTGCAGATTATTGTCAATGATATAAAACACAGATTTACTGCATAGAAACACTGCTTTTCTTTTGTTATATAACGATGGAGTAAGAATCCTTTCTTATATTTGTAATATAAATATCTCCCGATGAAAACAGAATTATTAAATTTCGATACCATAACTGAATATGATGATATGCTTGGTGTAGAAACCTTGCATCCACTAGTAAGTGTGATAAATCTTTCAAAAGCGAAACCGATGCGGCATATGCGACATACGTTCGGTTTTTATGTAGTTTTTCTGAAAGACGAGAAGAACTGTGATTTGATTTATGGCCGACAACGGTATGACTATCAGAAAGGATCGGTTGTCTGTCTTGCACCGGGACAAGTCATTGGAATAGAAGATACAGGTGAAATCTTCCAGCCTCAAGGTTATGCATTGTGTTTTCATCCTGATCTGATTCGCGGAACCAACCTTGGACGTGCCATGAGTGAATATACATTTTTTTCTTATGAAGTGAACGAAGCCTTGCATCTCTCGGAACAAGAGCGTCATACATTTATAGATTGTCTGATAAAGATTCAGGAAGAACTACAACATTCTATCGATCGAATGAGCAAGCGGCTGATTGCTAATCATATTGAATTATTGCTAAACTATTGCCTGCGCTTCTACGAACGACAGTTTATCACCCGACAGGATGCTCACCGCGATATTCTGACACGTTTTGAAAAGCTCCTTGACCAGTATTTTGCAGGTGACAATGCCATGCAAAAAGGATTGCCTACAGTAAAATATTGTGCAAGCGAGCTTTGTCTTTCGACGAATTATTTTGGTGATCTTATTAAAAAAGAAACAGGGAAAACTGCATTAGAGTATATACAAGATAAAATTGTCGGCATAGCAAAGGTACAATTGCTCATTCCAGCTCATTCAATCAGCCAGGTTGCATACCAACTTGGTTTTCAATATCCTCAGCATTTTACCCGAGTATTTAAAAAAGCTACGGGAATGACACCGAACGAATATCGGAATATAATAGGTGGATGATTCTCGTTTTAGCATAAAATTTGTTACATTTGTCAGAAATAAAATCTGATTTTATGAACTGCAAACTACTATCCGTTGCCGTATTTCTGACACTTATGCTGACTTCTTTGCTGGCTGGCCGTCACAATTATTGTAAGGCTAGGAATGAAATAACAGCCGATTTGAATCAGGCTTTGGCACAAACCCTCAAAGAGAGAAAAGATTATATCATTACTCAAGATACAATCAGGGCGTACAAACAACTTCGCAAGACTTCAGGAGGACAGGTACTGATTGCTGTTTCCGATGAACGGTTTTGCCGTTACCTGAAAGATAAACGTCTTCAGCAGGCGGCATTTATTACATTCGATGTGGTTGATAGCGATTTTCAGGATAATTCTTTGGATGAACAAGCTGTCTGTAGTGACACGCTGATAGTAAAGGATAAACATGCAGGAGAAACACTTGCCTTAAAAGGATATGCCCGCTTGTCGGTTGCCAGTATATTGGGTATGTCGGATCAGCGCATTCCGGCTGCCTGCATGATTTCGGCTTTCCTTTGGGCGATGCTGTCGTGGCTCTATCTGAGAAAGAAGCAAGAAGGTTCGGAAGCTGTCACTGGTTTTGGGGGACTGGTTTATTCGGAAGTGGACCAGCGGTTTTATACGGCGGCACACACTCCTATCCGCTTTACTCCAATGCAACAGCAGCTCATGTTGTTATTCTGGAATGCTCCGTCACATTCACTGACTAAAGAGGACATTTGCGCAGCACTCTGGCCCAAGAAAGAGGATGCCAATGATACACTTTATACGCTTATCCGCAGGCTGAAGCCGATTGTAGAGGAACATACTAATCTGAAAATCGTAGCAGACAGAGGTCGGAACTATTCACTGGAAATCAATAAGATATAAAACTAACACTGAAATGTCAGACAAATGTCAGTGTTTGTTCTGGCTGTCATTTATCTCTACTCTCTACATTTGTTTCCGAAACATCAAAACAGAAACAAATGGAATGGCTAACAAATCAGTTTCAAGGTAATGCCTCTGTAGAGGATTCCTTGGTATATGGCATTAGTCGGGCTGCCCGAAAAGCCTGCGCCGGTATCACATTTATTCTTTTTTCGCTTGCAGCATCTGCACAGATAGCCGAGCAAAGTATCGAACTGGGAGAAGTGGAAGTAAAAGCTGAACGAATTGTTCATAAAACAGACGGCTTGCTGCTCTACCCTTCCGATGCTCAGAAAGAAGCGTCCAGTTCAGGATATAGTGTCTTGCAGAAACTCAGTCTACCTAATATCCGTATCGATGAAGATGCCCGTAATGTATCTACTATTGACAATAAAGGAAGCGTACAGTTACGTATCAACGGTATTATTGTAGATCAAGCCGAGATGTTATCACTCGATCCGAAAAGCATCCGTAAGATAGATTTCATTGACAATCCCGGTGTCCGTTATGGTGATGGTGTCGCTTATGTTATCGATATTACGACACGGCGCGCAACCAGTGGATACACAGTCGGTACATCCCTGAGTCAGTCACTGAATGCCGAAAACGGGAACTATACAGTCTATGGTAAGTGGAATACAGGAAAAAGCGAACTTTCGTTGAACTATGATTTCGGATATAAGGATTTTGACGGTAATCGGATGGAGGAAACAGCCTATTATCACTTGAATGATGGATCAGTCTATACCATTCAACGTAACGATATTGCGTCACGCAGCCGGAGATTCAATAATCGTGTGAAGCTGACCTACAATTTAGCTGATTCTACCCGTTATGTATTTCAAGCATCGCTCAGTGGTGATTTCAGTCACGTACCAGGCGACTTCAATCGGAAAAATGTAGTGGACGGGACGAATGAGTACGTCGCTACCCAACAAGACAACAGCCGGACGGGAAGTCCGGTTCTCGACTTATATTATTTCCAGCAGCTTACCCCCAGACAGTCGGTCACGCTGAATGCTGTAGGTACTTATATTGATACAAATTCCTCTACCAGTTACGATGAAGGCTCTCCCTACCGATACAATGTGGACGGAAAGACTTATTCGCTGATGAGTGAAGCTATCTACGAGAATAAGTTGAAACCTTTTACCCTTTCTGCTGGTATCAATTACAGTCAGAAATACACGAACAATACGTATACGGGCGATGTTTCTTCGCTTACCCTGATGCACAACAACCGCTTCTATCTGTTTTCTGAGATAAAAGGCTATTGGGGTAAACTACGTTATTCGGCAGGCGTAGGTGCAAGCTACCTGCACTACCGCCAACAGGAGCATACGTACGACTACTGGACGTTTTGTCCGAAGGCGGCACTGAGCTATGATTTCACCAATGCACTGCAAGTAAGCTATAATTTCCAGTCGAACGAGCGTACTTCCCGCATAGCCATGATCAGCGATGCCATGATCCGTACCAACAGCATGGAATGGACTGCCGGAAGTCCTGACCTCAAGCCCAACAGAGAAACATATCACACTCTCAGACTATCGTATTCCGAGGCCCGCCTGCAAGCATACATCGAAGGCTTTTATAAGATATGTCATCGCCCGAACATGGCGGTGTACGAACGGACGGCAGACGATCAGTTTATCTATACCCAGCGCAACCAGAAAGAAATAGATGCCTTGCAGACAGCAGGATATGTCAATTATTGGTTGCTGCCCGATAAACTTTCCGTAGCCTTATACGGCGGATTGTTCCGTTGTTTCAACTTCGGATATGACTACACTCACTGTTATACTTCTTATTTTCTGACGGGAAATGTTCACGCTTATCTGGGAAACTTTTCGCTTCAGGCATATGCCGACAACGGATGGCGTTTCCTGGAAGGAGAATCTAAGGGATATAACGGAAACAGCATCCTGCTGAAGGGCTCCTATCAGTATAAATCCTACCAGTTTTCCCTTGCCTGGCAACTGCCATTGATGCAGCGGTATAAGATGTTCGAAACAGATATCTTGAACCGTAATCTTCAGAAATCGACAGCTCTTTACAGCACGGACATCTGTAATCTCGTCAGTCTGACAGTTACATGGAGGTTACACAAAGGACGTAAATACCGGACGGTCAATAAAACTATTCAGTTGAAGGACAGTGATACGGGAATTATCCGATGAGATATTAAAAATGGAATCTCAGTCCGACGTTGAAGTGAAGGCGGAAGATACCGGTGCTTCCGTCTTCGTCATTCGAATTACCAAACTTATCTTCAGGAAGTGAACCAGAAACATAGCCAATGTTAGCCCCTATCCCAATAAGATCGGACACATGATACTCTGTACCGAGCAAAAAATTATACCCTACACCTGATGCGGAAACACTTCCACTGCCTTTTACAGATTCCCGATAATTGAAATATCCGATGCCAAGCTTTTCTTCTATCGACCATTGGCGAAACCGCTGTTTCATCACAAACTGCGGAGCTATGTATGCCAACTTGACTGCAAAATCTATGTCAGACAGTGAATACGATGATTTATAACCGGAATACATCAATCCGGCTCCGAATCCACTTTCTGTCATCCAGTCGTAACCAGCCATCCAGTCTATACCTCGCTTAGGATGTCCTGTTGCATCTAATGGCATATAAAATTTGCTGACAATGCAGGAATAGCCGATGTTGGCATAGAATGTATTGTGCCTGAAACGAGACGGCTCATCGCAGTTGCATTCTTTCGAATCCCAAGCAGGAGTTACAGTCCTTGTATAAAATTCATGCGTCTTGGTTTCATCAATTAATAGCATATTTCCGGCAATCTGGTGGCAACTGCTCCATATCGACGGCTTCCGATGCTCTGTCAGTGCAAGTGCGTTTCCACCGCTTTGTGCCGTTTCTTTTTTTGCCAGCGCTATTACCTGATCGTACTGGCATTGGGTACTTAGACCGGAATCTAAAACTTTTACCCTACCAATCAGTTTAGCAGATTGCGGAACAGAATCGCCTACTTCATATAAGTGAACTTCTTGTGCCGTTACAATAGGAGTATGAGTACTTTTTATCTCTGTTAGAACTTTGGGAGCACAGCTACCCAAAAATAAAGTCAAAAGATATAAGACAGAAGATTGAATGATTTTTTTCATATATTCAGATTTAAATGGTTTAATTATTACATCATCGAAACCCACACAATACCCAGTACTACTGATACAATGGTAGCTATCAGTCCGGGCATCATAAACGAATGGTTCAGCAGGTATTTGCCTATTCGTGTCGTTCCGGTAGTATCAAAATTTATGGCGGCTATCACTGTCGGATAGTTGGGCAGGAAAAAATAACCGTTCACAGCTGGGAAAAGCGCGATAAGCATATAAGGAGAAATGCCTAGTGCTATGCCGAGTGGTAACAGAGAACGAACGGTAGCTGCCTGACTGAACAACAAGATGGACATCAGGAACAAGGCCACACCAAACAGCCAAGGCATATCGGTAACAAGGCCGAAAATATTCTCTTTCATAACTTCCATGTTTCCTGCGATGAAGGTATCTCCCATCCATGCAATACCAAAAATTGCAACTACGGCCTGCATTCCTGCATTGAAAACAGAACCTTTTGCTGCCTTTATACCATCTGTTTTTGTGAATAGCAAAATGAGTGAGGCGGCAGAAAGCATCAACACTTCGATAATGTGCGACATCTCCATTTGAACTTCACCTTGAGCTGTTGTAAATGTCGGGCGGAGTCCATCGATAGATCCGAATAAAACAATTCCTATCGTGGCAGCCAAAAAGAGAATGACAGAAGTAAGTGCCTTACCATGGCTTGCCACTTCTGTGGTATGATAACCATCACCGGAAATTTCACCAGCTGCCAGTCGTCTTTGATATTCAGGGTCATCTTTCAGTTCCTTGCCGACTTTCATCGAATACAGTGCACCGAGAAGAACTCCAGCCAGCGTACAGGGAATGGAAATCTTCAGGATATCGAACAGCGAAATGTTATATCCGGCAAGCATACTGAGCATAGCAACCGTTGCTGCCGATATCGGGCTGGCAGTAATAGCCTGCTGCGAAGCGATAACTGCGATACCCAGCGGACGTTCCGGACGAATACCTGTATCTTTGGCAACCTCGGCAATAACGGGAAGAACAGAATAAGCCACATGTCCTGTTCCTGCAAAAAAGGTAAAAAAGTAAGTCACAAACGGGCTTAGCAATGTAATATGATGCGGGTTCTTTCGCAAAATCTTCTCTGCCCACTTCACCATCAGGTCCAGTCCGCCTGCTGCTTGCATACAACTTGCTGCCGCAATGACAGCAACAATCATAAGCATTACATCTATCGGAGGTGCAGTGGGTTGAAGTCCGAATACAAAGGTCAGCACAGCAAGACCAAGTCCGCCCAATATTCCCAGTCCGATACCGCCTACTCTTGCACCGATAATTATCGCCACAAGGACAAATAATAATTGTAATAGCATAAGAATCTTTATGAAATAATTAATACAAGTTTTATTCTTTTCTCCAGCCGTAGTCGTTGTGATAAACCATCAGCTTACTCATTCCGCCGTCGATGGTCAGGCATTGTCCGTTGATGAAAGAATTGCGTTTGTCGCAGAGAAACGCTACAGCACGGGCGATATCTTCAGGCTCTCCTACCCGTTGTGACGGATGTTGCATGATATCTCCTTCAGTGTAGTCGGGAACATAACTTTCGTCGTGAAACTTACCTGTATCAATCCATCCCGGTGCTATAGCATTGACACGGGCTATACCGGCGAGGCTTACGGCAAGCGCATGGGTCAGTGCGGTAATGCCTCCTTTGGCTGCCGTATAAGCTTCTGTATCGGACTGTGACTGAAACGCACGGGTTGAGGAAAGGTTTACGATGGAGCCGACACCGGCAAAATGGTGCATGAAGAGCTTGCTAAGCAGATAAGGAGCTGCAACACCGACGCGCTGTACATACAAGAAATCATCGTAACTACATCCGCTGAGGATTCCTCCTTTCATCAAGCAAGCATTGTTTATCAGGCAATGTATTCCTTGTGGAGTTTCTTCTATCACTCTCGCCGCAAACTTTTGCAATACTTGTTCGTCGGCAATATCTCCTGTAAAGCCATAAACATTCATTTGTTTGGCACATAATTTTTCCGTTACAGTCGCAACGGCATCCGCATCCATATCTATAAAATAGACGGCATCACCTTGCGATGCAAAATACTCTACCAAGCAGCGCCCTATCCCTTTGGCTCCGCCAGTTATAACTATTGTTCTCATTGATTGTTATTTTCTTGTTTGCAAAAATACGGAAATTCATGAGTTCTCCCTATCTTTGTGCCCGATTTTATCAACCGTAACTAGCATGAAACCACAATTATTGATAGCATCTCCTGTATCTGGAAGCGGAAAAACTACTTTTACGCTGGGATTGTTGCGTGTTTTGCAGCAAAGGGGATTGCGTACACAAACATTTAAATGTGGCACTGACTGCATAGATACTCAGTATCATTCCATTGCTGCTGGTTACGATTCTGTAAATCTGGATGCCTGGCTGGCATCCGACAGTCATATCCAGTCTGTTTATAATAAATATGCAGAAAAGGCTGATGTATGTATAACTGAGGGGAGCATGGGACTCTTTGATGGCTATAATCGTATGCAAGGGAGTAATGCTCATATTGCGCGATTATTGAAGATACCCGTAATATTAGTGGTCAACGCACGTGCAACTGCATATTCAGTAGCGCCTGTATTGTATGGATTCAAACATTTCAAGAATTTGGTTCATGTAGCAGGTGTTATTTTTAATCAGGTTGCTTCATCCGTTCATTTAAATTTGTTGCGTGAAGCTTGCGTCGATGCAGGTGTAGAATGTCTGGGATATTTACCTATAATAGATGATTTTAAATTGCCTTCCCGCCATTCTGGCTTGACACTGACAGCCAGGCGTTCTATAGACGAACAAATAGACCAGATCGCTTCTCTAGTGGACAAATATGTGAATGTAGATAAGTTGTTAAGTTTATGTGAACGCATTTTCCCCTGTCAGCATATTCTTCCTTACACATCTGATTCGGAGTTGGAAAACAGACCAATAACAAACAGTAAAAAGTTACGTATAGCTATCGCACGCGATCCGGCCTTTTGTTTTTTATCGCGTGAAACGATTGATTCCTTGTCACGAAACGGGCAAATTACCTATTTTAGTCCTATATATGGCAGTGACCTTCCGGAAGCTGATCTGGTTTATATTCCAGGAGGATATCCGGAACTGTTTGCACGTCAGCTATATCGCCGGAAACGATTATTCGGACAGCTTCGCAACTATATTGAGAATGGGGGCAAACTGCTGGCCGAATGTGGGGGAATGCTCCTGCTTTCACACTCTATAACCGCACGTCGTGGGGGAACTGCCTATGAAATGGCTGATATCTTTCCTTTTAATTTTACAGTGACCGATTCGCGAATATGTACTGGCTATCGTCAAATGAATTACCGGAAACTGATGCTGCGTGGTTATGAATCTCATTATACAGAACAGCTTATAACGTCTGAAAATTTAATTCCGGCAGCATCAGTTTATACAATGCGTGGTAATACAGTACCATCTTCGTTCTATCGGCATAATAATGCTTATGCCAGTCTTGTACGCTGGTATTGGGGAGTAAATGATATGCTGGATTTATGGAGTGATGAAGATCTTTTATAGTCGGTCTTTAAAAACTGATATTTATTCCAGCCATAACTGTTGCCCGTGGCATCGGATATCCTGCATTAATCTCATATTTTTGCGCCAGCAAGTTCTCACCGCGTGCCCAGATATTCAACCAACGGCAAGCTTGATATGAAGCCCGTATGTTCCATAAAACAAATTCTTCCGTTTTAATTGGATCGGTTTGTGTATAAAGTCCGGAGATATATTGTATGCCAGTAGATATATCCCAATGTCTATAGTTAAAGTTGACTCCGGTATAAAGCTTGTGCTTTGGGGCTGCCAAAACAGGATTCTTCATATGCAGATAACTATAATTCCCGTCGACAGACCAATATTGACTGATACGCCAGGCTGCTTGTAATTCTATTCCGGAATTTTCTATTTCGCCGGAATTCTGATTTAGCATACCACTACCATTGGGATTGGGAAGAGTTTCAATAAGATTTTTCCCGTCAATGTAAAACAAGTTTACTCCATAAGTTAATCTGCCGTTCAGCAATTGTTGCGAAAAAGCCAATTCATAATTCCACATGGATTCCGGTTGTAAATCGGGGTTCTGTGGCGGAAACATATACATCTCCCGTAGAATTGGGTAACGGAAGCCCTTCGATGCAGAAGCTTTCATTTCAATCGTATGGGGCAAATGAAAAGCCAGTCCTGCTTGTGGTACCCATTCCAATCCAACACGTGAATGATGATCTGCGCGAAGTCCGGCATTGAAAGTCAGCCAAGTTCCTATATTTTGGCGCAGATCAACATAGCCAGCCAATTCGTTTTCATGCTTGTTTACCAGATCTGATGTTGTACCTATATGCTCTCCACTTACATATTCATTCCAAGCCTTACCTCCGTATCGAAACCAGTCAATCCCTGCTGTTATTCGGTTTCCCTTAAAAAACTGCATACTCTGATAGAGTGAAACTCCCATCATATTATCCCGTGAGTTAAAACGCCCATCCTGAGGTTTCTCTTCTTTCGAAGGTGTATATCCATCGTTAATCCAATGTTTTCCCCAATTGTAAAAAAAACTTAGACCTCCGGATGTCTGTTCATAGTTGTTTTCAATAGCGAATGAAGTTACCCCTCTCGTAATACGCTGGTCACCGTCGAGCAACGGAGCCGTTATCGGTCCCGGATATGATGCATTGAAATGGGTTATGTTTATATCTCCTCGCAAATTCCAGTTGCCGATCATTTCATAGCCTAATTTTGCATATCCTCCGTATTGTTCAAACTCCATATTATTACGATGCCCGTCTGTACGATTATACGACCCTGACACTACACTGGAAAAACGTCCTTTACGAATACGGCTGGTGAATTCTGATTCCAATGTGTTGTAAGAACCATATCCCATGTGAATATTAGTATTTACACCGTTGTCATGCATTTTGCGGGTGACAATATTTATTACGCCACCCATTGCATTGGAGCCATAGAGTACAGATGCCGGACCTCTTAGAACTTCTACCCTGTCGGCAAGAAATGATTGGTAAGCATCTGCTATAGGATGGCCGAATATACCGGCATATTGTGGATGACCGTCAATCATAACCATTAATCTGCCTGTCCCGCCACTTAGACCACGCAGCGAAATACCTCCGGCAGCACCAGTAGAAACCCCATATCCCATGATACCTCTTGAGGTGACAAACAGTCCAGGAATTTGTTCGGTAAGCACAGGTAATAAAGAGGGTTGCATGGCATGTTCTATGTCGATGCGGTTGATTACGGAAACAGTTTGTGAAAGATGGCGCACATCTGTCTCGTTACGGCTTCCTGTAACCACTACCTCTCCTATTTCATAAACTTTGCTTGAACGAATTGTATCATGTTTTTGTTCTTGCGACATCCCTGGGGTACAGATCAGGTTCAAAAAGCCTGCAAAAACAATTGTTTTTCTCATATTGGTTATTCTATTCATTACTGATTTTGATTTTGATGGCAAAGATACCCTATTTCAGGATATAATACTTACCTCGATTACTGATTATGTTTACTTTATTACGGTTTCTTAGATAAGAAGTGATGTTTTTATAAGCAGTTTATTAGTTTATATAGATTGTACGCGCATTTCTTTTCAGACAAAATACAAGAAAAGTAATGTAAATATTAGAGAAAAAATCATATCTTTGCATTATGATTGAATTAGCAAAACATATTGAAGTATTACTCCTGGAGAACGATTGCGTGATTGTTCCTGGTCTAGGAGGCTTTATAGCTCACTATCGTTCGTGTGTATACAACGAAGATACGGGAGAGTTTTGTCCGCCGGCACGTACAATCGGCTTTAATCCTCAACTTGTCATGAATGACGGTTTGCTTGTACAGTCTTATATGCAAGCATATAATACGGATTTTCCTGATGCAACCCGCAAGATAGAAAAGCTCGTACAGAAACTGAAAGAAGATATTTACCGATACGGACATATATATTTGAACAATGTAGGTACGCTGTATTATAATATGAACGGAGTATATGAATTTGAACCGGAAGCAAATGGTTTCTTTACTCCTTCATTATATGGACTTCAAGGATTCACATTTCCAAAGTTGTCACCAGAGAATGTACCTCAGGAGAAACCTTTGGTCGAATATGCTATGCCCCGCACGGTAAAGACCAGTACACGCCGTTCGTCCTTTCATTATCGCAGATGGAGTAAGAACATAGTAGCAATAGCAGCTGCAATATTGTTGTTTTTCTTGTTTTCTATTCCAGTGGAAAACACCTACTTGGATGATGCTGAATATGCTTCTTTAGGTTCGACTGGATTATTTGATGCTATTAAAAATCATTCTATGGCATCAAGTATTATTACGGTCTCTCCTTCTGTTCAGCAACAGGAAAAGAAACAAAAAACAGTAAAAAAACAATCTGTAAAGAATAATATCAATACACTGAAACCGGTTGCTGTGAAAATTGAAAAAGTTGCAGCTCCATCGGCAAAGCCGGCAGCACATGTTGTAAAGGATGTGAAGCAACCAGTAGAAAAAAAGACTCCTGCAGCTAATAAAGTGCCGCAAAAAGCGACTACAAAAGCTGGCAGTTATATTATAGTTGCAAGTCTGGCAACAAATAGTGACGCAATGCAAGTCGTAAAACAAATGCAGCAAAAAGGTTATAAGGAAGCGCAAATTCTGGAATCGGACGGACGTTTCCGTGTTGCAATCAACCGATATACTAATCAGACTGATGCATATAAACAGATTAAAGAATTGAAGAAAAATGCAGATTTTGCGTCAGCATGGGTGCTTACAACTAAATAAACCGAGAATAATCACATTATGAAAAGAGTCAGATGTCCGAAGTGTGACAACTACATACAATTTGATGAAACAAAATACGAAGAAGGTCAGTCATTGGTATTCGTATGCGATAATTGTAAAAAACAGTTTGGTATCCGTATTGGAAAATCCAAACTGAGTGCAGGTTCCCGTCGTGAAGAAGTCGTTGATGAGAGAGAAGGAACGCAAGATTTTGGCAACGTGATAGCTATAGAAAATGTTTTCGGCTATAAACAAGTGCTCCCTTTGCATGAAGGTGATAATATAATAGGTCGCCGTAGTAAAGGGAATGAAATTGATATTCCTGTAGAAACAAATGATCCAAGCATGGATCGCCGGCATTGCGTGCTGAATGTAAAGCAAAACAAACAAGGTAAAATCGTATATACGCTACGGGATAATGACAGCATAACGGGAACTTTCCTGATGAATGAACTTTTAGGTCCCAAAGATCGTGTACGTATAGAAGACGGAGCCATTTTTACTCTTGGAGCAACTACGCTCATTTTACGAGCAGCAGAAGAAAAATAAATTTTTATATATTAAGGATAACTAAACTAAATAACCTAACTTTTTAACCTAACTTTGTTATGGCATCAAACAACGTAATGATTGTACGCCACAAGCTATTGGAAAAACTGGTCGCTTTGTGGAAGGAAAACCAGCTAGTTGAAAAAATAGATCGTGTTCCTTTGGAATTCAGTCCTCGCCGTTCTCAACCTGTAGGACGCTGCTGTATTCATAAAGAACGCGCCGTAACGAAATATAAGTCACTTCCGTTGCTGGGCTGGGATATGTCTGATGAAACGGATGAACTGACTCCTCTATCGGAATATGCCCGTCAGGCATTGGATCGTAGAAACAAACTTAAAGAAAATATTCTGTGTGTTATAGATGAAGCATGCTCTTCTTGTGTACAGGTTAATTACGAAGTAAGTAATCTGTGCCGTGGTTGTGTGGCCAGAAGCTGCTATATGAACTGCCCGAAAGGAGCTGTACATTTCGACAAGAAAACAGGACAGGCACATATTGATCATGATACTTGTATCAGCTGTGGTATTTGTCATAAAAGTTGTCCTTATCATGCGATTGTATATATTCCGGTACCTTGTGAAGAAGCATGTCCGGTAAAAGCAATCAGCAAAGATGAAAATAATATAGAGCACATAGACGAAAGTAAATGTATTTATTGCGGAAAGTGTTTGAATGCATGTCCGTTTGGTGCAATCTTCGAGATATCTCAGGTGTTTGATGTGTTGGAAGCAATACGCTGTGGTGAACAGGTGGTTGCAATTCCGGCTCCTTCTGTACTGGGACAGTTCGATGCAACTATCGACCAGGTTTACGGAGCTTTGAAAGAGGTAGGCTTTGCTGATGTAATAGAAGTTGCCGAAGGAGCTATGCAGACAACAAGCAATGAGGCACACGAATTACTTGAAAAGCTGGAGGAAGGACAAAAGTTTATGACAACCTCATGCTGTCCTTCATATATTGAGCTAGTAAACAAGCATATTCCTGCTATGAAGCCTTATGTGTCAGGTACAGGCTCTCCTATGTATTATGCTTCACGTATTGCCAAAAAGAAATATCCGGAAGCAAAAGTTGTTTTTATAGGTCCGTGTATTGCAAAGCGTAAAGAAGCACAGCGTGATGAGTGTGTAGACTACGTAATGACATTCGAAGAATTACACTCAGTATTCCGTGGATTAGGTATTGAACTGGCTCAAGCCAACCCGTATAAGGTTGCCTATGAATCTGTTTGTGAAGCCCATGGCTTTGCACAGGCTGGTGGTGTTGCAGGAGCAGTTAAGTCATATTTGGGTCCTAAGGCAGATGGTATAAAGATGCTGCAGTTCTCAGACTTCAACAAGAAGAGTATCGGACAGATGCGTGCATGGGCTAAGACAGGAAAAGTGGATGCCCAATTCATCGAAATGATGGCATGCGAAGGAGGATGTGTAACAGGACCAAGTGCTTATAATGATTCTGTTTCAGGAAAACGCCAGTTGAATCAAGATTTGCTGAAGCGTACGCTGAAATATGAAAATTATAAAGAAGAATAATTTCTTCTCTACCTTATGAGAAGTTTAATAGAACGTCTTCATCGGGAGCATACACTGGCTCCCGATGAATTTCGTATCTTATTGAGTCAGTGTAATGATAAGGATTTATCCTGTATCAATGCTCTTGCAAGAGAAGTTTCACATGCTAGCTTTGGAAACCGGATTTTTATCCGGGGACTTATTGAAGTTGGCAACCGATGTAAGAATGACTGCTACTATTGTGGTATCCGGCGTAGTAATCATCTGATAGAACGCTATCATTTGGATGAAGAAACGATTCTGGCATGCTGCCGACATGGTTATGAACTGGGATTCCGGACGTTTGTTCTTCAGGGAGGAGAAATGAATGATGATGAAATGATTATACGTACTGTGGCCTCTATTCGAAAAGAGTTTCCAGACGTAGCAATTACACTTTCATTAGGAGAAAAAGAAACATCTGTATACGAACGTTTTTTCCAGGCTGGAGCTAACAGATATTTACTTCGTCACGAAACGCATAACGAGCTTCATTATCGCAAACTTCACCCTGAAGCTATGTCTTTGTCCAACCGTCTGAGGTGTCTGGCAGACTTGAAGCGTATTGGTTTCCAGACTGGAACAGGGATTATGGTAGGAAGCCCATATCAGACTATTGATAATTTGATAGAAGATATCCTTTATATCGAAAACCTTCAACCAGAAATGATCGGTATTGGACCGTTTCTTCCACATCATGATACTCCTTTTGCAATGATGCCTTCGGGAAGTTTGAACCAGACACTGCTCCTACTCTCCATTTTCCGTCTGATGCATCCTCATGCTTTAATTCCTTCTACAACAGCACTTGCTACCCTTTCTCCAGAAGGACGAGAAAAAGGCATATTGGCAGGAGCCAATGTGGTAATGCCTAACCTCTCTCCCGTCATACAACGGAGCAAATATTCCTTATATGATAATAAGGCTTCTCTAGGTGCTGAAGCAGCCGAAGGGCTTCTTCTGTTGGAACAGCGACTGAAAGTAATAGGATATGTCATAGATAAAGGCCGAGGAGATTACAACGCATACTAAACATCGTTTTATTATTAAATATAAAGTCAATTATGTATAAAATAGATTCACCTCATGCAGAAGAATTCATCAATCACGATGAAATCATGGCTACACTGGATTATGCAAAAGCCAACAAAGACAATCGTGAGTTGATTCGTTCTATCATAGATAAAGCTCGCGACTGTAAAGGGCTTTCTCATCGTGAAGCTGCCGTTCTGTTGGAATGTGACGACAATGATTTGTTGGAAGAAATATATGCACTGGCACGCGAGATCAAACAGCGCTTTTACGGTAACCGTATTGTTATGTTTGCTCCGCTTTATTTGTCAAACTACTGTGTAAACAGTTGCGTATACTGTCCTTACCACATCAAAAACAAGTCGATTGCCCGCAAGAAGCTTACTCAGGATGAGATTCGCCAGGAAGTCATTGCATTGCAAGATATGGGACATAAACGTCTTGCTATCGAGGCTGGTGAAGATCCGCTGCATAATCCGATAGAATATATCCTGGAATCTATAAAGACCATTTACAGCATTAAGCATAAAAATGGAGCTATCCGTCGTGTGAATGTAAATATAGCTGCAACAACAGTCGAAAATTACCGTCGTTTGCACGATGCAGGAATTGGAACTTATATTTTGTTTCAGGAAACCTATCATAAAGAGAACTACGAAAAACTTCATCCACGCGGACCCAAAAGTAATTATGCATATCATACAGAGGCAATGGACCGCGCTATGCAGGGAGGTATCGATGATGTAGGAATAGGAGTACTATTCGGACTTAATACATATCGGTACGATTTTGTTGGTATGTTGATGCATGCTGAACACTTAGAAGCTACATACGGAGTAGGACCTCATACTATTAGTGTTCCGCGTATCTGTTCGGCCGATGACATCAATGCATCCGATTTTGAAAATGCTATTTCAGATGAGATCTTCCAGAAAATTGTGGCTGTGATCCGTATCAGCGTTCCTTATACAGGTATGATTGTTTCTACTCGCGAATCTCAACGCTCACGAGAAAAAGTATTGGCATTAGGAATTTCTCAACTTAGTGGAGGTTCACGTACAAGTGTTGGTGGATATGTACACGAAGAAACTCCCGAAGAAAATTCAGCACAGTTTGATGTAAGCGATCGCCGTACTCTTGATGAAATAGTATCCTGGCTGTTGAGATTAGGGTATATCCCCAGCTTCTGTACAGCGTGTTATCGGGAAGGTCGTACGGGAGACCGTTTCATGTCGCTGGTAAAAACCGGACAAATAGCCAATTGTTGTGCTCCAAATGCGCTGATGACACTACAGGAATATTTGGAAGATTATGCTTCTCCAGAAACGCGTGAATTGGGTGTGAAAATGATCCGTGAACAGATGGAACAGATTCCTAATCCTGCTATCCGTCGTCGTGCTTTGGAAAATCTGGAACGTATTTCCGAGGGACAACGAGATTTCAGATTCTAATTAATAAAGTTTGAATTTTATGCAAGAAACACCTCGTGCTAACCGCCTGCATATCGGGCTATTTGGCAAACGCAATAGTGGAAAGTCATCGCTGATTAATGCCCTTACTAATCAGGAAGTAGCTCTGGTTTCGGACATAGCAGGAACAACCACTGATCCTGTATATAAAGCAATGGAAATACATGGAATAGGTCCGTGTGTTTTCATTGATACCGCAGGACTTGATGATGAAGGTGAACTGGGAGCACTTCGTATCCAGCAGACTATGCGTGCTATGGATCGCACTGACATTGCATTATTAGTGTGCACAGGAGATGATATAGAGAAAGAACTTGAATGGAGTCGTTTGTTGAAAGAGAAAAATATTCCAGTAATATGGATATTGAATAAAGCAGATTTGCTGACAGATGTTACTTCTACAATTCGTTCGATAGAAAAAAAATGTGGACAGGTTCCCCTTGGAGTAAGTGCCTGCACTAAACAAGGAATGGAAGATATCCGTCGTAGTCTGATTGCTAAATTACCTGATGAAACAATGTCGCGAGGGATTGTTGGCAAACTGGTGGAAGAAGGAGATACGGTAATGCTCGTTATGCCACAAGATATTCAGGCCCCTAAAGGCAGACTAATCCTTCCTCAAGTCCAGACAATTCGTGAATTACTTGACAGGAAGTGCCTCGTAATGAGTTGTACGACAGATCAAATAGATTGTATGCTTCAAGCATTAGTACATCCTCCAAAACTCATTATTACAGATTCCCAAGTTTTCAAGACTGTATATGAAAAGAAGCCTTCTGCAAGTAGATTGACTTCTTTCTCTGTCCTCTTTGCCCAATATAAAGGTGACATTGATTATTTCATTGAGGGAGCAAATGCTATTGGAAGACTGACAGAAAATTCTCGTGTCTTGATAGCAGAAGCGTGTACTCATGCCCCACTAACTGAAGATATTGGAAGGGTAAAAATACCCAATATGCTTCGTAAAAAGTTTGGATCAGGATTGCTGATTGAACATGTCTCTGGAACAGATTTTCCTGAGGATTTAAGTAAATATGATCTCATCATTCATTGTGGAGCTTGCATGTTTAATCGTAAATATGTGCTAAGCCGTGTAGAGCAAGCACGTAAACAGAACATCCCGATGACAAACTATGGAGTAACTATAGCATATCTGGCAGGAATTTTAGATAAAATAGATTATTGATGAAAAAAAGTAGGTTTTATTATTGCTTATTTGTGTAATAAGACCTACTTTTGTTCGACAATTCATCTGCGGTAGTAGCTCAGTTGGTAGAGCATTAGCTTCCCAAGCTAAGGGTCACGGGTTCGAGTCCCGCTTACCGCTCTTCTTTGGTTAAAGGCTAATATACTGATAATTAGCGTATTTTAGTCACTGCTTCACAAGCTAATTTCTCTGATTTATAGATTAAAAAAAAGGATATAAACCTCACTTTTGAGGTTTTGTGCGTATCCTAAAAATTTTAATCTATATGGCAACACTCAAATTGACCGTATTCAAGGCTAAAGTCTTGAAAGATGGCAGGCATAAAATTAGGATTGCAGTCTGCCACAAACATGAAACTTCATACATCATTACAAACTTCATCATTGACTCAGAGTCCCAATTCAAAAACGGGCAGGTTGTAAAAAGGCCTGACGCTTCAATGATGAACTCCAAACTAAGAAATCTCCTAAATGAATACCAGGAGAAACTTGATGCTATCAAGAACAAGGAAATATACTCATGTGCACAGATTAAGAATATTATCTCTAAATCTCAGTCAGAAGATGCATCTGCCACATTCCAGCAGATTTGCATAGCATACGAAAATGAGTTGATAGAAAAAGGAAGCAGTGGGTATGCTGGCCTACTCAGAATAAACCGGAGATATTTTACCGAATATGTTCATGGAGATATACTTTTGTGTGACATCACTCCCGAGATAATTGAAGGGTATTCTGGCTTTTTGAGAAAAAACAAGAAGTTAGGAGAAACAACGAATGGGATGATGATGCGACATACTAAAACAATCATCAATCGTGGGATAAAGAAACGTCTGGTGAAATATGAAGTCCATCTATATATTGATTTCTCAATACCCTCTTCTCCAGTAAGGGACATAGACATAAGTGTAGAAACATTCAATGCTATTAGGAAGTCATCACCACAAGAGAAAAGACTTCGCATAGCCAGAGATTTATTCTGTTTGTCGTTCTATCTTGGAGGAATCAACCTGATAGATCTTATGAGTTATGATTTCAGAAAATCCGAAAAGATTGAATATGTACGTACCAAATCAAGGAATAGGACAATAGGCACAAAAATTATCAGCTTTACCATTCCAGAACCGGCCATGGATATTATACAAACATGGATGAATAAAGCAACAGGAAAGTTAGATTTCGGATATAAGTTTACTTATAAGAACTTTCAACGGTATATATCACGTTCATTGGCTATACTCGTTAAATCTATTGGAATCAGTGAGAAAGTGATGTTTTACTCGGCTCGTAAGTCTTTTGCTCAGTATGCTTCTGAGATAGGCATTCCTGACGGGATAATTGATTACTGTCTTGGACATTCAGATAGTTCTAAAGGTGTTATCAGATATTACACAAAAGTCCGACAAAAGCAGGCGGATATGGCTATTTCTCGAGTGATTGATTACGTGAACAATCCAGAGAAATACAAGGAGTACATCGAACTGAGGTCTGATATTATGATGATGAGAGGATAATGATTGATAATAGTTTTTTTGATAAAAAAGATCTATTTTTATAGACTGTAATAAAAATATTGATTATGGCAACATTAGAGTTTTATAAAAGATTAGATTATGATTTCTCTATTTATGAAGGAGAAGAATCTTTACGAGGGCTTATAAACGGAGGTTTTATTGGAACTGAGTCACTGTGTGTTAATGAATTCAACTACCTGGAGTTAAATGCTGCACGTGATGTTATACTTTGTTATTTGAGGCCTATTACTAAAATAAATAAGAATGAAAACTCATATTCTTTAAAGCATATTGTCGAACACATTCTCGCAAAAGAAACAAATGGAGTAATTAACTATATCAGTAATGGGACATTTATTCTTGCAATGTATAGCTGTGGGTTTCGTATATGGCGGACAAAAGGTGATAAGAATTGTTTCTTTAATGTTTCGGAAAAAAGTGTTAAGTACCTTCTTGAAGTAGAAAGTAGGTCGTAAATAAAGCCCTTTCCGGACATTGATTTGGTTAGGGCTTTACATTCAGCTTCAATAAAGCTAATTCTACAATACGAAGATACAAATAACGACGAATTCCACAAATTATAATTGACAAATATCGCAGTAAATGGGCTAAGTCATTTCGTCTGATACTATATCCGCCAGGCTATCTGATATAGATATCTAGAGAGTGATTTTACTATGAAATAACCCTGAAAAGACAAAGAGTATATCAGATATTATGATGATGAGAGGGTAATTTGTCTGACATTTTATTTGTTATTTTATGTATACGGCAATGAAGTCGCTACATAAAATTATTTTTAAATGAGAATCATTAATAACTGCCCATGCTCCTTACAAGCATGGATCGGAGCAGATGAACCTGTTCTGGATGAGATGGATCTTTACTTCTCCTGCAAGAGTGAAGTGAAGGAGTTTTTAAACAGAAAACTTCAAAAGTTTGAAGATGAAACAGTTGAGTGTTACATTTATCAATATTATAAGGATAAACCACGTGAGATACAAGTGTCTTTTGATGTGAAAAGGCTGCAATGTACAGAACCATTATAGAGTATTTATGTTGTAATAAGGTAGGTGGGCATTAGACCACCTGCTTTGTTATTTCATACAATATACCTACATTTGCTGCATGAAGAAAAAGAATCTTGAAATACATATAGTAGATCTCTCTACCTCTCTGCCCTTACCATATGCAGACGAAGGTATCCGTGCTGGATTCCCGAGTCCAGCCCAGGACTATATGGAGCAGGCCATTGACTTGAACAAAGAACTCATCAAGCATCCATCCAGCACATTCTACGGCCGCGTGGTCGGCGATTCCATGAAGGATGAAGGCATAGAAGAAGGCGATATTCTTGTCATCGACAAATCTCTTGAGCTGATTGAAGGTGATTTGGCCGTATGCTACGTGGATGGAGAATTTACAGTGAAGCGGGTATCTATTGAAGGCGACACCGTTTGGCTAGTACCGTCTAATCCTGCATATCCTCGTATCAAGGTGACGGCCGATAATGACTTCTTAGTCTGGGGTATCGTCACATATACCATTAAAAAGAACCGTAGAAGGAGGTAACTATGTTCGGCCTGATGGACTGTAACAATTTCTATGCCTCTTGCGAGCGGGTGTTTAATCCATCGCTGAACGGTAAGCCCGTAGTTGTGTTAAGCAACAACGACGGATGTATCATCGCGCGCTCCAACGAAGCGAAAGCATTGGATATTCCGATGGGTGCTCCAGCTTACCAGATACGTGAACTGGTAGAGAAGCATGGAGTAGCAGTATTCTCATCGAACTATACCCTTTATGGGGATATGTCCTCTCGGGTCATGTCTATCCTTTCATCGCTGGTACCCGAAATCGAAATCTATTCCATCGACGAAGCATTTGTAAACCTTGATGGCATCACCGATTATCAGAGTTTAGGAACTAATATAGTTAATAAGGTATATAAAGGCACTGGCATCCCAGTCAGTTTAGGTATTGCCCCTACCCGGACTTTGGCAAAGATGGCCAACAAGTTCGCAAAGAAATACCCCGCTTACAAGCGTGTCTGCATCATTGATACGGAAGAGAAACGAGAAAAGGCACTGCGTCTGTTCGCTATCGGAGATGTATGGGGTATTGGCCGTAGACAAGCTGCTAAATTAGAAAAGGAAGGCGTAAAGACAGCCTACGACTTCACCCAGTTGCCTGCTTCGTGGGTACGCAAGTATATGACGGTTGTAGGTGAACGTACATGGAAGGAACTACGCGGAATACCCTGCATCACAGAGAACATCACGCCACGCAAACAGATATGTACCTCACGTAGTTTCGGCCAGATGATAGACAGCATCGAGCAGATGGATGAAGCTGTGTCCACTTTTGCCTCGACATGTGCTAAGAAGCTAAGGGAACAGAATGGTTACGCCGTATCACTCTTGGTTTTCATTCAGACCAACCGTTTCCGGGACGACCTTCCCCAGTACTGGAAAAGCGTATCTGTTAATCTGCCGCTTCCAACGGACGACACGCTGGAGATTGTTCACTATTCCCTTGCTGGGTTAAGGAGCATATTTCTCAGAGGATACCAGTACAAAAAAGCTGGTGTAATCATCACCGAAATCACTTACAACGTCCAACATAACATGTTCGACACCGTTGACCGTGACAAGAGAGACCGACTGATGAACGCCATCGACAATATCAATGGTAAGTACGGACATTCTGTTAAATTGGCTGTTCAAGGTCAAGGAAGTGGCTGGAAGCTGAAGCAGGAACAACTATCTAAGCATTATACGACGGATTTAGGGGAGATTATAGAGATAAACTGCAAGTGAATATTCCAATAAATATTAAAAAAACAAAGCCCCAACCGAAATTCCAGAAAGGGATTAAAATCATTTCTTTTTGTTTATTATACAAAGTAATATCTCTTCAGGAGTAACAGACAGGGATAGTTTAAATAGATACTCTTTTAGATAGTCTTCTGCAATCGTATAGTCATCCTGGTCCAGAAAATTATCCAAAGGAAAAGTTAGCAAAGCCATACCATAGTCCACAACCTTTCTTTTATTAAACTGACAGATACACAAGACTAACTTTTTCAATTTTGCTCTTAGTTTGCTTTATATAAAACGACTTCTACACATACGAAAATACGGAGTCCCCCCTAAAAAAGCTTATATCATAGACTTTTGTCTGATACTTCAACTTATTAATGGAAAAGTTCCAGCAAGCGTCCCGAACAATAACTATCAGTAAAACCAATCATCATTAATCAACATTAAGACTTCAAATCTATGTTTTTCCATCACATTTCTTATGAGAGGAACATGCCCAGAACGACTCCTACACAATTCTTCAAAGAATTTATAACATCGAAGGTTCTCAGCATGCCTTACAACATTATCGGGGATTCTTCCAGACCTAAGTTTCCTCCAGTGGATAAGGTATTCCACTTGATTTATAAAGTAACAAAACAGTTCATCATAATTCATTTGTGCCTGTATCAACTGGACATAATTTTGTCTTGCATTATCATTCAACACTTCATCCTGTTGGCAAACAATAATATTAATTTCATGATATATATACTTGAAATAATTTTTAAAATCAACGGATACATCTTTTATGTTATTTTTTTTGTTAAAATCATCCCACAAAGTAGATATATCTTCATCCACAGCAGATGGCGTTGATTTATCAGAAGATGTCGCTGTTGTTTCAAAAGATATATATTTTTTTTCAAAGTATTTAACACAATATTGAAAAATATCCATACCAACACCAATATTATGCCTGACAACTCTCTCACGGAGTACATTATGCTGAGCAAACATTTGAGTAAAGGTAGCATCGAATGAAGTTCTCTTTGAAGCGTTTACTTGTGACGTAAAGGCCCTGTATGCCAAATACATAGATATTAATGCGAATATTCCTCCAAAGAAAGTTGCAAAATCCCCCCATCTCTCTATTTCATTCGAAATATTATTTTCATTTATCCACCAACTATTATCATTAAATTTGTAAACAATTAATTTAGCAGTAAGACAACATATTAATATAATAAGCAACGTAATAGAAGTTGACTTAATAGATCGATAAATAGCCATAAGATTTATTTCTTCACGACCAAATGCATAAAGGACATAGACGAAAATAAACAATATTAATAAAGATGTTATTATCCCATTATATTTTTCACCATAAAATACATGATATAAAATAATACCATAAAATATAAAGAGAGACGATCTATAACGTGAATTATTCCTATTGTTTTTTAACATACCAATCAGTATGATAGATATAATAGTAGTTGCTAATAAGATATATATAAAATATAGTATATTGTTACAAGCATCCATAGTATAAAGATTTAAGTTCCGAATGCAATATACTGATTTTCAAAATAAGAACAAATATTTTTTACAAAAACAGCAACAATTTCATATAAATACAAAAAATCCCCGACACGCTTGCCAGGGAAAGCTGCTTTTTTGTTTCAAAAGGGATGTTTTAACTACTTCATATTTCTACCTCCTTTCTATTATATAATAACAGAGAAAAGTTGTATATAATTTTATAGAAATATTGTATATCAGAACTGCCATAGATTATAATTGACAGTTATAGCTAATACCGGAGATAAACCATATCGTCCGACACCGTAGCCGGCTGACAAGCCAATCCCCCACCGTTTAGGCTTACCAACAATATCCCGATAGATATATTGCGTTTCATATACCGTTTTGGGATAAACCCGAAGCTCATCAAGTCTAGGCTGAACACCGCTTACCTTTGCGTAGTAATTGCTGTCCTGGTATTCCCTATACTCACGCAAATGACAGCAGGTATCGCTCGCATGAATAGTATCTGAGTGATCAATCCAAGCAAGATAAGGTTGCGGAGACAGAATATACTGAGTATCGACATCGACCTTCGTAACTACATGAATAGATGTAACGGTATCAGCCTTTCCGGTATTGTATTTAGTTGGTGAACGGCTGCACCATCCTAAACCGAAAGCCAGTGCAGCTATTAAAAGATATGGTAAATACTTCATGGTTTGACTACGATTTCTGGGATAAAAGGATATTCCGTACGCACATCGAAGCAGGGGCACATCTTTGTCCACTCTTCCGGTTCCACAATGCCGTCACCGTCCAGATCCGGCGAAGTATCACGATGTTCCAATACCTCTACAATCTTGTACTTTGCACACAGTTCTTTAATCAGCTTAGCCATCGCTTTCTTCTGCTCAGGCGTTCGTGTATCAGCAGCCTTACCGTGAGCATCCAATCCACCTACATAGCAGATACCGATAGAATGTTTGTTGTACGATACTCCGAACCCCCCCTTAGAATTGCAGTGTGCCCCGTCGATTGTCAGACTGCGGCCAACTTCTACCGTACCGTCCAATCTTACCACATAATTATATCCGATACATTGGAAACCACGAGCCACGTGCATCTGATTAATCTCTTTTCTACCTATATCCTGACCTGCCTTAGTCGCAGAGCAGTGAACTACGATCGCATCTATCTTATTCATTTCTTTTCCTCCTCTTTTGTTACTTCTTCAATGATTTCTCCGGCTGCATTATACTTTTTCTTGATGTACCCTACTAGCAGCCGCTTGATTGAAACCTTGTTCTTGATTCCATGTATATCACAGATATGGTCAGCAATACTATCAAACTCAAATATGAATGCCAGTCCAAGCCCACACATGGCTGAAATGGTATAGCTACATATCCCAATCGGCTGAAGGATGGATATACCAAGCATGAAGCCAACGACAAGGTAACTATTATACTCTATGAGCTTGCACACAGTCCGGCGGCCAGCCCTGCTAAACCGGAAATCCTCTCCTCTCTTAACCACACTGTCGATGATGCCTAGAACAAAATCCGCTACGATCATTACGACGATAAATGCCAGCATCCAGCGAAGCTCGAACACTACCCCTTTTATTTCTCCAATAAAGGAGTAAGCCCCGGCAACTAGAAGCTGCGGGGCTATTATGGTAATCAGATTCTGCATTACTCCTTATTTACCTTACCACCGAACAACTTGGCCAGCCATTCGCTTGTTACCACTGACATAATTCCGGTCGAAGCCAAGGCTACGAACAACGCATCAATCATCACAACCCAGATACTTGCGTCTGCCGGAGGAAAACCGAGATTCATCCACCAACTGAAGAAGGTAACAACTACTGCGACAACGGCCGTCACCCACATAGTTACCCATTTGTTCATCGGATTGCTCAACTTTGAGGCAATAAAGCCTACCATAGACGGAACAACAATCGACACCAGTCCGGTAAAGCTGGCAAATCCGGTCAGGAACTCCGGTACAGAAGGTTCTACACTAGCGGAAGTTTCCGCAAAAACACTCACCACGCACATCAATAGTGCAACACACATGAAAACGAATCTTTTCATACAATTAAGATTTTAAATTAAACAAAAAACGCCCATAAGCGCATCCCCAGAAAAAGGAACACGCTCATGGGCGCAATTACTATTTCACACACAAATCTACTCATTTACCAAGGCTTTTCAGCGAAGGTAAACAAGTTAAAAACGAACAAAGAATAAAAGGTTTCAAATCGACTGACAAGGCATGTCAGTAAATTATGTAAAATACTAGTAGAAAAGGTCAGTTTGTAACTTCTCTATAAGTATGCCTATCTTTTGAAATGATTATAAGTTTTCTTTTATAATGCTATTTTGTATCTTCGTAGCGAAAAGAAAAAATTAAACATCACAAATATGAATCATATTTTATCGGACTTTTTATCAGATACGATCACCAGTCTGGAGAACTTACGAAAGAATGATGTGTGCAAAGAGTTTTCTTGCATTCTTAAATGTGAAGAACTAAAAGACTATATTAATCATAATATTACAGAATCGGATCAGTACTACGAACTATTCAAAGAGCTAATGGAGATTAAGGGACCGGTACTATACTGGTACGAAATCATCTCTAATCATTCAAATGATGAAATTATACACTCATTGCATATATATGAACAGCAACACAACCACAGGGCTATTCCTGTCTTTTATAAAGGGTATGACAGGAATACAAGAATCTTGTATGTGGGGAAATGCAAAGAAAAGTTCTGGGGGCGTGTCATTCAGCATTTGGGATATTTCAATACGCCAACAACACAAGGGCTTCAACTTTACCACTGGGCAAAAGAAATTCGTCTGGAGGTAAAATTACATGCTTTAGAGTTTACAAAAGACATGGCGGATATTATACCTATTGTGGAATCGTATTTTGCGAAAAGATTACATCCGTTAGTAGGCAAGCATATCTAAATACATGTTGAGAATAGCTATATTAGGGTACAACAAAAAGGAAGGATAAATCCTCCCTCAATTTGGAGCACCCCAAATTAGAGGACACTAAATTTATGAACTTACCGTATTCTACGAATAACCAGAAAGTCTTATGCAACCAGTATAGGACTTTCTGAATCAAAAGCACTTGATCCAGGAAAAATAGTGAGCATTTTCCAGATAATTGCAGTCGTTTTCTGCTTTACGGGCTTCTGATTCAAAGCAAATACTTTTATATGCCTGTTTATGGTTTCTATATACAGCAAGTCTTATCAAGTATTCTAAGGCATACCATATATAGAAGAAAATTCCAGCAATCAGCATCCACCATGAGCTTAAATCTAATGCCAGCATCAAAATCCATATAACTGTACCGGAAGCTACTGCCATTTCAATCCATTGACGTGCATGGGTACATTCGTGATTGATTGTGCTTTGCAACAAAATTTTTTGTTTTGTAAGCACGAATGGTCCCAGTGTAATTGTATTACATGTAAACAGGATAATTTTAGCAATCCAATTGTCGTAAAAAATTTTTTTCATGCTTGTTTTAATTTAAGACTTTACAGAAAAGTATCGGTTTTTGCTCACGAAATAAATACCGTGAGCAAAATGTAAACTTACCGAGTTATTCTACTTTTTAAGCAATAACATTGTTCTCACCAAAAAGTATATTACTTATATTACGCATTATATTATCTGAATTATGAATATTCATAACATAATTAAGTGCTGTCATTACAATTTCAGCATATAATGCGTAACCTGCTGCGTTGTAGTGCCCTAAATAATAATATCCATTAATGTAGTTACTTTTAAAGTATGTATCGTATTTTTCTGCCAAATCTACTAAATACGTATTTTTTACATTCTCATTGTTGCATATGTCACGTATGGCATTGTTCTTGCTAACATCATTGCGTGGGTATGGTATTGTGCAACAGAATACAATAGCATTTGGGGCTACTTCATTTGCCTTTTGAATTATTTTTGCATAGTTACCATAGAATGTATCTAAGTTATTATCCTTATTTGCCCAATCAATATCATTAATAGAGCCTATCTCTTCCGAATCGTTAGTACCTATTGCCATTATGTAACATTGGCAAAGATTATCTTCCTTAACAAACTCTGTATAACAATAAGGGTCGGTGTACCATGATTTTGTTGTTGCTCCACTTCTTCCGAAATTAAGACAAACCGTACCATATCTTCGTGCTATTACCTGCCCCCAACTATTATATATATCCCTATATTTAACTTCTTGATTAAAAGGATTCGTATTATGTCCTACTCCTAAACTGTCACTTATTACTCCAAATTTTCTAAATGCCGAAAAAGCGTTTGACAAAACAATAGCAATCGGGGCAATATCTTTCAATCTTTCGACTGTCGGTATTATCCCATCATTATCTATTATTTCAATATATTCAATAACATTAGTTATGTCATTAGATATACTTGCGAATGCTGCATTTGGGGGTGTAATAAAAACATTATTCAACGTTCCACTAATATATTGTTCATCAGCATCATAAAACGCAACTCCGGCTATCTGAGTTATCTTAACATTTGTTGAATAACTTCGATTTGGTAGAATCGATATTTTTTCTGCTAAATCATAGTTTGAATTCCAAAATACCTGCCCTGTATTGTAGGCTACATACCTGCCTTTAGTAGGTGTTATTTCTTTTTTATATATAAAGTTTCTATCAACAAATTCAGAAGTGTCTTGAAGATTCAATAAGTCACCTTTTATTTGTTCAACTTCTTGTACCAATCCTGTATTATCAGTTACCTCAATATATTCTATTATGTTAGTTACATCATTTGTAATATTTGCAAATGCCGCATTTTTAGGTGATGTAAAATCTTTTCGTAATGTACCACTAATATATTCCTGATTTTCATCATAAAACGCAATACCTGCAACTTGTGTTATCTTTACATTTGTTGAATAACTTGTACTTGGTTTTATTGGAATTAATCCAGTAATTTCGTATCCGCTATTCCAAGTTTCTACCCCAGTATTATAATCAACGTATATTCCTTTAATTGGCGTTACTTTTCTTTTTTGTATTTTATCTGATAACAATAAAATATCTGATTGTGTCTTGTTTTCTAGCTCGGTAAGTTCTTCCTTCTTAGCATAGTCTTGCAGATCTACACTTCCGGTATCAGGAGCCTTGCCGGTATTGTGCCACTGCCCGTCTGTACGTCATATACTGTGCCTGGATATGATTCTCCTACCCAGGCTGTATCTCCTATTTTTGGGGATCCAAATTTGTTTTTTAAGGATTCTTCTGTTGTAAAGTACCCTTTAAACTTAGTGGTAGCTGACTTTACTTTTTCCAGATCAGTATTTATGTTCTGAAAATTCTGATTAATGCGTGCAGACTCCTGTCCCCAGTTGCTATCTGCTAATATTTGTGACAGATTACTCATATCTTATAATTCTTGACAATACCATTTTGTTAAATCATCTGTATTTATAAGGACAAACCTGTATAATTTCCCGGGCAACAATTCTTTTTCATCCCAGTCTGTTCCTGTAGTTTTTAAGGATTGTAGCAAACCCCTATTAAAGAACATTACACTAGATCCTTCCCATTCTTTTTTATAAGGAAATTCAATATAAGCAGAATATTCAGTTCCATATATTTCATCCATGTTCAGCCAAAAATTATTTTTAAAGCTATCCATGAATTTACCGATTGAAAATATCCATCTTTTCGATTCTTCATTTAAAACTCCAGCTAAACCGACAAATGGAGAAGATATTATGGAATTTATTTGCAAGAAATTATTCTTATCCCATTTTATGTTTCCACCGGCTAACTGTCCTGATCCGTCTTTATTCAATAGGATATTTCCGTTACCAATAGATACCTTACCGTTAAATTCTCCGTCTTTGGCATAAATAGTTCCTCGGAATACACCACCCAAAGCATAGATATAACCACGTAAGAATATATCACCTCCATGAGTAGCTACAAATTTTGCAAGTGTACTCCATTCTTCGTCAGCAGGAACTTCTCCGGAAAGAATTTTCTGAACTGTTGCTATCGCCTGTTCAAATGTACCTCCTGCCCAGAAGGCTACATCCTGATCATCATTGTAGATTCCGCTGATACCTGCATTTACTTTTTCCATAACCCCATCGGTATATTTACCGAGCTGAAGCATGGTAGACAAAATAAGGTCACCAATAATGCTTGTGTTCCCTTTTATGGCATCCTGAATATACCAGAGATATTTAAAGCGATCAGCGATAGCCGGAGCATCTTTACTTGAAGGACACCAGTCTGTAGCTATTGTACCGCGTTCCAACTTCAGGTTATAAACTGTAGCATCGCCTGATATCATAAATACTCCGCCAGACTGGTAAGTGAATCGGACTACATAAAATTGATAAGAAGAAGTTACAGCTTGCTTGTAAGTCTGACCGCCGCAACTTATTTCTACAGTGTTGCCTTTTGCCCAAAAACCAAACACATACTTTTCTCCAGGTATTAAAAGAATAAGCTGAGATATATTACCAAGTTTACAGGCATATCCACTAACGGATGCAACTTCTTCTACTATTTCTGCACTACCGGTCCACCCTTGTAAAGACGGGCTGTATAATTTGGTCTTTTGATTAAGCTTAGTAGAAGAAGATAACTTCTGAACGTCATAATCTCCGGTAAAGCCTGTGTTCAACAGAAGGTTTTCACCGCCGATATCTACAGCTTTGGCTATTTCATCCGGCAAATCGGAAAAATTACCTGCACCTGTACTCCCAGATTGAATGTTTACACGTCCTTTAACTTCAACTCCTTCTTCCTGATCGTACTTTACGTAGGTACTTTTATCTCTTGCACCGACATAAGTATCACCATAAGTAATAGATTTAAAACGACCATTTGTGTTATCGTAATAATCCATCTTGACTTCTTTATCTACCAGGCTAAAGGAGTCAATACCCTGATAATACTTAATAGAAGGCGAATCGTCGCCAAAGGCAGATATAATAATTGCTGCCTGGCGTGTTTTATCTGTCCGATGGCCAAGACCTACCAGTTCATCGCCAGCTTGCGGAATAGTGGAACCTGTATCGCAATCAGTCTTTGACAAATCGACGTAATCTTCACCAACCGCTGTCACCAGTCGCCAGTAATAAGCCTGTCCGGTAAGATTGAATGTTTGCCGACGTGCCTGCGTACCTACGGTAAACTGATTTTTCAGCGTCCTATCTCCGTCGGTGCATTCAAAATAACAGCGATAAGCAGTGCTGGTTTCTTCAACTTTTGAGATTGTCATTCCCGAAGGAGACACAACAAGCATACCACCTACAGCTTTTGCTTCCTGAATGATCAGTTCAATAAACAAGGCTACCTTGCGAATAGTCAGATAATCAAATTCGGCATGACTGTTTCCGTTTTCATCTATTGTAACAGCACCTCCTGTACCCAATGCACCGCTGACATATTCACCAAACTCTGCACCTCCCAATAATTTCAATAAGAAGTTAGTACCGTCCGACTGATCTTTACGAAGAAGTGTTTTTAATGACTTTAATGCAGAAAACACATTACTGTCGCTAGGGGTAGTCGAATCATTTACTCTGATAACATATACCCCACTACCATTTCCATTATAAGTCTGTCCTTTGTAGGTAAGTGAGTCAACTTTATCCTCAATTTCACCGATACGAGAGTAAGGCATACTTTCCCCAATCGTGTAAACTGGAGAATCCCAAGGAATATCAAGATTCATTTCCCATCCCAAGACACGTGAAATGCGCCCATTTTCAAAATATGTATCGTCTACAAGATTGATACGTTGCCCAAATTCGAAAGTTCGTGAGAGTAAATCCTCTTTAACCCATGAGCTTCTAAGGGTAGTCGGATAGGTTCCATCATCCTTCTTCACTTTTTCAGTGTACTTTTGAGCCTTTTCCTTTAATTCCTGTTCAGCTTCTGGAATATATTGGTCGGACACCAGTTGGATATCAAAGCCTGATAGAATGTATTCATCGCCGTTGGCAGGATATATCATATCATCCGGTAATGGTCGACCATAGTCTTCATTGCGAACAATCTCCCAAAGTTGATCTCCCCGACTTTCATCTTTCGGTTTGGGATTGAAGATTACGCCGAACTCCATTCCATTCAGCTTCCCTGACTGAAACTGAATTTTCAATTCTTCACCTTCAAGAATATAGTCTTCTTTGAACTCTAACCCAGCATCCTTGTAGCGATAGTACGTAATAGTTTCTTTTGTACCGTCCTCATTCTCTACTTCCTCGGTGCGGGTGTGCACGTCGGATAAAGTGCCAACACGTCGGGGATAGACATCATCAAACACCACCACGTCCTCAATGGCTTCTTCCTGCGACATTCCTTCGTATGCATCAATATAGGGAGTGTCGGCCGGAAGCATAAGCCTTTTCTGGACTACGCCGTTCACTACGGCTTGCTCATCGGTCGGACGGTAGCTCGTGGGGATATTCTTTGTTGAACCAAACGCATAGATACGGGTGGCATAAGTGCCCTGGCTTTCGCTGCGGGTGATAGACGACGCTTCGACACCACGCTCAATTTTAACGGCATCTCCGAACTCATTTCGCCCAAAATGAATCACGTTGTCCGTTATCCAGCAATCGCAGTTCCACTTATCCTCCCCCGCCATAGAAAACAAGGCATCCAACAAGTTCATGTTGTCATAGGTCATCGCTACGGCCTTATTCTCTACAATATCGTCTATGCTGAAAATAAAGTCTGTTCCTCTATATGTATAGCCTAGAGCCTTGAGATTACGAAGAAACACACCAAGTTGTACATCAAGGGCAGCAGTAAGCGACCATGATGCTTCATTTCCTGCATGTTCCGGAGTGTATTTAAAGATTTTGTTCTTCCACTTCCAATAGTAGGCGTTCATCTGGAGATTATAATCATAGCCTCCAGTTGAAGTGTTGTAAGTAGGCTTCTGAAGGTCAGTTATCTCATAGATTTTTGCCAGCTTTCCACCTAATGATTCATCAAGGACACCGGATAAATCTACATAATCACCAAGTTTAAACTGCACAGGCTTAGCTACCGAAAAAGGAAGAATTATATAGTCTTCCTTCATCAGAGTGAACTTTCCTTTAGCTCCTTTATTAATTGGGATTGAAAGCCTTGTTTTACCTGATATGTCTTTAATTTCTATCATATCTCCAAAGTTCATAAATAGAAAATGGAAGCCCTAAAAATCAGGACTTCCATTTGAAACAATAAGGTGAATGTTCGTTATTCACTCCTATCCATAGGATTAGGCTCTTGAAATTTACACGAAATTTTACCAAAACAGCGGTCAGAACTCATCCCGTAAGAAATGCTTTTCCCTAGATAAATCAACTTATAGATTTCATCTTCCAATACTGGAACTTTGATATTTACAGCACCTTTCTCTAATTCTGTCTGAAAGGCTTTTTTCTTTGATCGGTAATCGTTTTCTGAATTTCCCTCGATCGTAAACTGTAGAGTGATTTCTCGCGAGTCTACTTTTGCGTTTTCAGTAATCACGCGTTTGCCATGTTCCAGCCGGCTTTCATCCTCAATGTAGTCTTTCATCTCATTGAATCCGTCAATTGCATCGAGAAAACCGTCCCCCATGCGAACACCCCATGTTGTCAAGGCATCTCTATCGTTAATAATTAAATCCCCACTCATATTAATACCTTTCCTGTTCCATCGTTAATAATCTCATAATTACCACTAATATTCTCTATACGGACAACTGCATAATTACTTATTTTAATACGAACATTGCCACTGTGCATGATAATTACTTTATAAGCTTTATCCGTACCTTGAAAAGTCAATTCAGCAGTACCTCCGATTATGGCCTTATCCTCGTTTACTGCTTTCACATTTTTTTCTATATGTACTCCGAATGACTCTACATTTCCTTTCATTGAGCGAAACATCTCCAGTGAAGGGTAATTAATACTTTTACAGAACTCACATCCCTGAGGAGAGAAAAAAAGCCACACAAGACTTTTCCAATCTGTAGCCTTAGATGATTGAGAACATGCCCCTAATCCTATCGCTTTATTTAAAATATCCTTTACTTCTATCATAATCTTGATGTGTTACGTTTTACTTTTTCTATATCTTTTTGTATCTGTTTAATTGGCTTAATAATCTCGCCTGTATTTTCTCTGATTTGCTGCAATTCTAGATAGGAGTTAGCTAATATAGTGCGTGTTTCATCAGCAATATTATACATACCCTGCGCCTGAGTAATTAAGCTGGAAATTGATCCGCGAAGTTCTGTAATAGCAATCGTCTGTTGTTGGGTAGCTGTTTCTATGCGAAGGTTTGACTCATATACAGCAGTAAACCTCCCACTTAATTCACCAGCATCCTCATGAGTCATTTCTGTACCGAAACCTCTACCGGAGGCAGATTGTTGCTCTTTGGAGTCATCCTTCATAAGGCTATCAGCCCAACCAAATTGTTTATCCAACTCTTTCTGGAGTTCTTCAGCCATATTGTAGATATAATTTTGCTCCCATCCTGAAAGGACATTATCGGCATAGAATTCCTGAAATTTCTGCCTTATTTTCTCCATTGATCCAGAAGCTTGAATTGCGGACTTAATAGACTCTGTAACCATCTGGCGCATTATATTTTTCACCGCGTCTTTTGCTGACTCGGCTCTATCTTCTCCGTTAGACCAAGCCTCTGCATATGCAGAAGCGAAGTCTTCTATAGCAGTTTTTACATCTTCTCCAAAAATAGCGTCTACAGCTTTTTCTTTATTTTCTTCAATCAAATTATTGATTTCTTCAATTTGCTGTTGCCATTCTTTAATACGGTCATTATCTGTCTTTTTTTTATCTTGTTCTTCCCTAATCTGTTGTTGAATGAGAACCTTTTGCTGCTCTAATAGTTTATTTTGCTGATTAATTAAATTAGAAGCATCTTTAGAATATGCCTTTTCAATGGAATTACCAAGTCTCTCATATGATTTCTCAAGAACTTCAATTTGATCTTGTAATTCTTGAATACGTTTTTCATTCTTTTTATCATGGATTTTTGCTATAGAAGAAGCAAGTGAGCTAACCAAACCTATAGCGGCACCAGCTGCTGCCCCCCAAGGGCCAAATGCAGATCCAGCTTGTGCTCCTTGCATTGCTGAATTAGCAGCATCCATAGCAATGTTAATACCATCTGCAATATCTGTAAAAGTATCATTACCAAAGGCATCACCAAGAGAAGAAAATGTATCAGAAAGGAATGATCCTACCTGCATAATATCATTCAGACCATTCTTGATTCTTGCAAGAGCTTCTTCGAGCTTCTTACTGTCATTGCCGGCATTGAACGCATCTTTTATACCATCAGCAACTTTCTTATAAGCTGGCTGGAGATCATCTGCGGCTTTTCTGTTATTTACTAGGGCATCAGAAATAGCCTTTATCTTTTCCGGATCATTACTCCAAGTCTCAAAATTCTCTTTGGTAATTCCAAGTTCCTTACCTTTCTGTTCGTCCCACTGCCCGGATTTCAGAAACTCTAATGCCTTTTGCCCAGCTACATTGATATCCTCAAGGTCCTTCAGAGTTTTGTCTTTCATATCTCCGAACAACTGGGAAACAGCAGAAATTGTCTTGTTAGCTTGTTCAGCTATACCGGATAAGATACGATCTCGTTGTTTGCCCAAGGTTAATTTTTCTCCTTCGGTAGTAGCCTTGTTGATCTTATCCTGATATTGCTCAATAATAGCTTGACGCTTCTGCATATAGGTGCCATACTCAGCTAAATAAGCATTCATAGCTTCCCGCTGTGCATTCAGATCTTCCTGAACTTGCCGCTTGTCTGTATTTTCTTTTAGGATGTCAAAAGAGGAACTGTTTACAGTAACAGTAGAAGAGTCAAAACTACGCTTTTTGTATTTAGGGTTTTTCTTTGCTTTCAGTTCCTCTGTTGCGTCAAAAATTTCCTTTTGTCTTTGGATTTCTTTCTGAATATACTCTTCTTTAGCTTGGTCAATGGCCTGCATTTCTTTCTTGTTATTCAGTTCACGTTGAGCAAGGATTTTATCCCCACCGTCAGCCATTGCGTCTATACGGGCTTGCTCAATCTGATTTTCTAAGTCTACAGCTTCTTTTGCACGTTCTAATGCCTGTTTACGTTCCAAGTCTGAAAGTTTCCCTCGGCTAATGTTGTCGCGTTTTCTCTTGACACATCCTTGTTACTGACGCCGGTAAGTGTTTCCAACGTCTTTTCTGCACTTTGCAACTCTTTTTCCTTTGCCTTGATAGAAGATTCTACAGTCTTGCCAGCCTCTGCCTGCAATTTTCCGCTACGGAGATCGGCAATTTCTTGCTTGAGTGTCTTGATACGTTTGGTGGTTTTCACTACCTCTTTGGATATTGAAGACTGTGTAGCTTCTTTTTTATCTGATAAAGAAGATTTCTCGATCTCTTTTTCCAAAGCATTAATAGCAGAAATAGTTTCATCTAATGCTTCCTTTGCCTTATTTGCTTTCTTTTCTGCACTACTTCTCTCTTGTGCTGTATAAAGCTGTAATCTAGCTCCCGATTCACCATAAAACTCTCCAAGTGGATTTTCTTTCTTTACCTTCTCAAAATTTTCTTGACTTGATTTATAGTCTTTTTCTTAAACGCGCTTTTTTCTGTATAACTCCTCCAGCTCTTCCTGAGCAGCTTTCATCCGTATCTGCTTTTCCAGTTGCGTCAGATAGGATTTAATGGCCTCGGTGTTGTTGTTTATTAGTCGTCCTTCTTCATCAAGACTGGCATTGTAAGAAGGAATGATGGCCTGCAAATCAGACAAGGCTTTCTTCTTTTGGTCGAGGGATGAAGTTTCACTTTTCAATACGCTGGATAACCTATCAACCGTTGCCGTCTGCTTAGAAAATTCCTCGTCTACCTTTTTGTTCACTGAATTGAGTGCTTCCTGGGCAGCTGTGGCTTCATTGGCTCTCTTGGTGAACATATAAACTGCCGTACCTATTCCAACAAGCGCTGCCAATAGAGTGACATATACATTAGATTTCGAAGCGACATTGAAAGCCTGTTGTGCCGCGGTAGCCAGCCCCAATTCCTTTCTGTACATTCCAATCAGACGGATACTTTCAACGAATCCGACCGCCTTCTGCGCTACGGCTGCGGTAATCAACGCGGCCTTATACGTTCCATAAGCAGCAATCAGTCCGCCCATGACAGACAATACATCATCAAGGCTTTCCACCAAATCCTCGGCTGTAGCAATACCGAATTCGAAAACTTCCTTGTACTTGTTCCCGAACTCATTCATTTTCTGAAAGAGGGTATCTTCAATGTTAGACAATCTCTGTGGCCATGTTCCGGCAGAGTTCTCCATAAGGTTGGCAAACTTTCCTCCCTCAGATGTCATGTTCTTGAAAGCCTGTTCGACCTCCTTAAATCCGACCTTACCTTCCTTCACAAGTTCACCTACCTGGTCTTTTGAGACGCCTAAAACCTTAGCCAATTCTTCGTAGATTGGAATACCTCGGCCAGCGAACTGACGGATGTCTACGGTCATGGCACGTCCCTGGGTACGCAGTGTTCCATAGAGATAAATAAGCTGACCGATAGGTATCTGCAATCCAGAAGCCACATCTCCAAGCATGGAAAGTTCTTTCACGACATTATTGGCAGAAGAACCGTATGCCAGAAGCTGCTTTGCTCCAGTCGCCACATCGTCAAGATTGAACGGTGTTTTGGCCGCAAATTGGACAATTTCAGCAATAAGCTGGTCTGCCTTTGACTTGTCCTGAAGGATAGTTGAAAGAGCTACCTGTAGTTGCTGCATCTTTCCAGTTGCTTCAATCACATCGGAGCCGAATTTCTTTATCGCCACCAGTCCACCGATCTCAGCGGCTGTACGCTTTAAAGAATCCGTCAAGGATTTTACTATCTCATCAGCGTTGTTTGTTCCACTGGCAAACTCCTTATACTCCCTTGTCAGTTTCCGTACTTCTAGCCTGTTTCTGGCCTGTTGGTCCTGTAACTCGCCAAGGGAATATCTCTGCTCGTTCAAAGCTGCTTTAGCCGTATTCAATTCAGCCAATTTAGCTTTTGAATTAGGAGAATACTTACCCATCTTTGAATATTCATCAGACAGCCGTCTGACATCATCCTGAGTATCACGGATAATTTTTCTCTGTTTGATGATTTCCTCTGTCAGCTCATCGGAAGCTTTTGACGCGGAATTGAGTTTCTTCTTCAAATCATTCTCCATCACAGCACCAGCCTTGGCCGCCTCGGTCACCAGCCCCATCATTTGTTGGCGAGCAGATGCCAGTTGAGTCTCCAATGCCTTGGCTGCTGCGGGGGATTTGTTTACGTCCATCTTCTTTAACTGGGCTTCCAGCTTTTCACATTCCTTCCTCAGACGGATAACCTCATCATAATCTGAACTGACTTTAAAGTATAGTGTAGCCATATCTATTTCTTGTTTCTTCTTCTGCGCGAAGCCATGTCCTTACCCTTTACCTTTGTAACCTTGGTTCCAGTAACGGTATGGAGCTTATCGCGCTGCATTAATACTAAATTCCTGTATGGTATCTCATAGACCACTTCCCGGTATGACAGATGCAGGTTTTCCATGAACGACGCAATCTGTCCCAAGAGAGTATCATTTCCTACAACCTCGGTTTCGCTGCCAGCAGGCTTACGTTCCTCGCCAAGCTGACAGCTTTGAGAAAAACCTTTGAATCAATCATGGAAAAGGCTTCATCTAATGCGTTCACATTTTCTTCATATGTTCCTTTAGCTAACTCCTCACTCAAACTTTCATCACCTGTAATCAGCCAGGATAATGTCTTGGAATAAGCCTCGCTTTCTCCCAAGGAGAGCAGAACATTTTTCAAGTTTTCGGCCTCTTGTACGTCTGACAGATTGGAGATGGCTCCGGCTAACTTATGGATTGTAGGCGGATAAACAGTATAAGCTTTTCCTCCAACAAATACCGTTCTGAAATCACTGCCAATAATGGATTCTGATATGATTTTTGCACCTTGATTCATGTAAAAAAATAATTAAGGGGTGAAGCCATAAAGCCCACCCCTGTTATGGAATATAATCTCTACCTATCGGATAGGCATTACATGCCAGCTTTTACCTCTTCGGAATCAAACCAGTATTCTGGAGCGATAGCGGAGTCTTTCGGCTCAAGTTCTACAGCACTCACCGGAAGCCCAATAGCCTTATCTGTAGTCGCTTCACGAGCCCCGATATCTGCGCGGGGAATGACGCAATACTGATCATCATCGGTTTGAGCTACGATACATTTTTCGATGTTCACCTTTCCTCTCGCACGTTTCCAGCCTTTATCAGTGTTGATAACATCACCACCCATAAGGTCTTTCTTGGTCGGGTAATCGTATTCTCAAATGGTGAAATTGACAGTTACATCACCCATTTCCTTTTCGCTGCGATAGGTCTGACCCGTGAGCTGATTTTTATAATTGGTTTGGCTTGCTTCCGCTTCTTCAAGCGTCCAAGTATCTTGGTGAATATTCTTGACTTCTTTCAAGGTCTCCCCCTGCAAAAGAGTATACAAAGCCTGCCCGATCAAATCTTCTGCAATAGCACTTGTTTCACCATACCAAAGTTTCTTGATATTTACAGCTGTAATTTTCTTTGCTTCTGCCATATCATTTTACATTAAAAACTTCAAACAAAATTCTTACATTCACATAGTGACACTTTAAGGATGTGTCCTCCTCAGTTCCGATTGACTCAATGGAATAATGATAGGTGGTACCATCATAGCGTCCGGTTACTCCGTCAAATAACTCTTGCGACTGTTTCTCCAGTTCGTTCAGCCGGATGGTGTTGGCTTCACCTTCTTTCAAGTCAGGAACACAAAGATTCACCTCAACGAAGGATTTCTTCCAGTACGTCCCCGACCGCTGCTTCTTAGCGTGAATGACAATCCTTTCAGACTTCATCGGTCCCGTCAGCTTCTTGCCATGAGGGACAATATCAATGCCGAAAGGCTGGCAATCACGATAAAGTATGTTTGCTATGTCGGTAGTTACTATCATTTGATTTCCTCCTTTAATCGTTTCTCAGCAAACAGGGCTGCACCAGTCAAGACTTCGTAACCTTTGGATTCAACGAAAGAAGCGTATTCAGCTTCATTCCTCAATTCCAAGCCGTCATCCTGAACTGAATACTTGTTTGACTTACGGAGCGTTCCGGTCCGGTTCTGGTAACTTCCGTTCTTCACAGCGTAATCGACAGCTTCCTTGCCAACCTTATCTTCAACGGATTTCACCTCGTCATAGCCTTTGTCGAAAAAGCTATCCACGTCCGAAAAATCAAACTTTACATCCATATCTCTGAGTAACCAAAATAGTTTGCATTTTTTACCATATAAACCTTGCCAGTTCCCCTGATATTCTCGCCGTCCATACATCTGACTTCATCACCAGCCTTCAGGAAAATTCTCTTCTCACAGATTACGTGATAATTTAGTCGGTACACTTCGCCGTTCTCTGAAGTAAACTCCTTGGTTGAGTTATCGTCACACCGGCACTTGCATACGTCCTGCCAGCTTTCTCCACCGGTACCGGGAATAGGCCGGCCGAACTCGTCCGTTTCCATTGAAGTAAAGACTTTAACCTGTAATATATGCGGAGCAAATATCATAGGAATCTGACTTTAGGTTTATCTGACAGAGTGTCTTCAAGTCCGTACTTCTTACACAAGAAAGAATAATATTCCTTTACACCTTGAATATTCCAAGACATAGAGAAACCATTCTCACTGATGGAAGTGGCACGGAGCAATAGAGAGGGAATGAACTTCGCCATAGACACTGAAACAAGTCCGATGTTTGACGGGCCCAACTCATCCTCTCCGCTTATCCCTGAAGACAGACTTATCTCCAAAAGGTCAGCCTCCGACAAATTAATACCGAAGGTCTGAAACTTCTGTGATATGTAGTCGTTTACTGTCATGCGTTCATGGTTGACAAATCGAAATTCACAATCAGGTTAGGGTTCGTAATCTGCGGAATCCACTCAGCGGTGTATTCAAGATAACGACCGTTACCATCCTTATAGCCGGAAATCAGCATTTCACCGTCTGCCTGAGTGTAATTACGTCCTGGCACACCGTCTACAGCTTCGTACGGAGTATGGAAACGCATATAACCAATCTTATCTTGTGGAAGCAATGTGATACGGTCGTCTGCGTAAATCTGTACGTTCTTACCGGTTTGGTCAAGAACATAATCTTCCTTGATTTCGATGGCTGGAAGTCCGATACCAGTAAAAATGGAAGAAGCCAGCTGGGATGTAATCAACCCGGTAGAGAGGTACATCTCGTTACCAGTTAGCTGCATCTTGAACTTGTCACCAAATTCCTCAGATCCGATAATGTTCTTCACGAAGGTTCCTCTAGACATGATCATTTTCGGGAATGTTCCATAAATGGACTTCAGTTCGTTTACCTTCTGTTGTAGGTATGTGATGAATTTCGTTTTAGCTTCAGTTTCGGGAGTAATAAACTTGAACGGTAACTTGATTTCCAACAGGTTAATTCCTCCTGCATTGTCATCCTTGTTCTTAACTGTTACTTCTCCGGTCATCAGCATAGAACCGAGAACCATATCCATACGCTTGTGGGGAGCCAAAAGCACCTGACGGTAGTCATCATAGATGAAGTTTACAATGTCCTGCATGGCTGCAATCTGGTCAGCAGGTTTTGCAGCATTGTATTTGTCAATCAAGTCTTGAAGTTCAGACAGACGATCGACGGAAATCTGGTAACGATCGCCCAAGTAAGCAATTTCTCCATATCCTGAACCTATATTCCGACGTTCACGGATAGGCTTCTCACCGTAGCGCGAATTGATAGAACCGGCCATCACGCCCGTAACCTGACCGATGTAGTCCTTGAACACACGGGTAGTCGTTCTTCGGAAGTCTAGATACTGCTGCCAGTAGATAGTATCCTTACGTGTCTGAAGGACGCGCTGAATAACAGCGTTAACGATGTTGGGGTCGTTAAACAGAGTATAAATAGTTAGCATCATATATTAGTCCTCCTTTCTTTATTTGCTTGCGATAATACCAGCTGCTCTTAATGATGCGAGAAGAGCGTTGATTTTATCTTTTTCATCACCACCTGCTGCATCATCTACTTTTGTACCTTGCTTTACCAATCCCAAGGTACTTGAGTTAGCTGCCTGATAGGTAGTGTTATTATCAGTCCAAGGAACTTCAACATAAGCTTTACCACCTTCCAATGCTACTGGATATTTCTTTCCGCTTTGAGAAAATCCTAATTGAATACCTCCCATTACAGAATCAGATGCTTCTGGCAGTTCATACGAAACACCAGCCGGTGATTGCACACCAGCAGCGTTGAACTGGAAATGCGGCATATTAGCTTTATCAATGTCAGAGAAAGGCATAACCAACTTTGTTGGCTCGATTTCAAAAGCTCGCATCAAAAGGGCAACTAATACGATGCCTTCTTCAACTTGTACTCTTTCGTACAAGGCTGAGTTGGCAATAACCTTCGGAGTAGTACCATCTACAGCTGTCGCTTCATAGAGTACAGTACCGGCTTCCAATGTTTCACCAAAGTCGGCGGCCAGCGTCAACTTATCGAAAGCTTTGTTTGATTTGTCAATACTGTTGATGGTTGCTCCATGAGAACCATTACCCAAGTGCATACCCACATAAGCCAAAGAGTTTTTCTTGATTTTCAATGTGGTATTGGATCCGGTAGTAAATTTCTCATAGACTTCTACACGGATAGCCACCTGAGCGGTTTTCTTTACCAAATCAGCGGCAATCGGTGTAAAAGATGGAAGGAACGAACCAACAACTAGGTTGGTCGTGTCCAACTTGTAAGGCCCTCTGCGTCTTACTCCGGTAGAAACGTCATAGCGTTCCTCGATGGACGGTTCAGGCTCAATGTTGTACTTAAATCCTGCTGACATAAATTACTTGTTTTGTTGTTCGACAATAGATTTTGTGTCCGCCTCAATCATTTTGGCGAACTCGCTCGCTTCCTTCTCCTGCTTCTGCTCGGCAGTTTCTGGAGCCTTAGCGAACTGGAAACCGCTGTTAGACATATCCTGCTTCATGTCCTTGAAATAAGTATCCAAGTCCGTGTTCTCAGGAATGTTGCGGTCTTTCAGCATAAATTCGGGAATACCGTACTTCTTCGCCACTGCCAAAATCTGTGAATTGCGCTGCGCCTGCACTTCTTGTTCCTCCATTTTTGCCAGTTTGTCAGCAAACGGCTTGATACCGGCGGCGATGCCATCGGCAATCATCTTTGCGAAGTCCGTTTCCTGCGGCTTTGGAGGATCGTTTGGTTTCGGGGGTTCTGGTTTCGGATTCTCGATTGGTTTCCCGTCTTTCAGTCCATGCTTCTTCTCGTAGTTAGAAACAGCGGAAGTCTGTGCCTGTCCTGCACGGAAATCACCATAGTTTTGCATCACGTCCTGAAAAGAGATACCCTCAACGATGGAGGTCACCTTCGTTTCGTCCGTTACACCCTCAGCCTTTTTGGTGGCAATTCGGGTAAGTGTAGCAGTATCCACCCCAGAAAATTTCTGTTGCAGTCCTGCCAAGATTAGTTCAAAGATTGTCATACCGTATGAGTTTGATTAATAATTTCATACGGTAAATTTACTTATAGAGAAAAGGAAGGGGAAATTTTAAGGCTAACGATACGAAACAATTAAGAGAATGTTCGTTTTTAGGCAAAAAGAAAGCGTGACTACCGAAGTAATCACGCTGAAAAAAATCATTGATTATTCTTATTTCTCTTTTTCTTCTCTTTTTTCAAAAGTTTATATAGATGTGGATGGACATATATAACTGAATAATTTCCTATTTGTTCTTGATCAATACAAGAACCTTTATGTAAGGGGGTATTAATGAAATAATCGTCAAAGTTAAAATCATTTTTTATTAAACATTGTTTCGCTTTATCATTTATCAACAAATGGTATTTAGTATTAGGAATAATGGGTAACTCAATTAATTGCAACGCATTTGCTTTTGCCTTTTCGGGCATTACATAAAACAATTCGTCGATTATACGTTTTTCTATTGCATTATAGTAACACTCTTCTTTATATCGTTTTAACTGTCTAAATATTAATTTAAACAAATAGTCAAATATACAGACAAGCAAGACAAATCCAGCAAATATGAAAATAAGATCCAAAATATTATTTACTCCCAAAAAGAAGTAAACCAATCCAGTGAGAAATACTGCAATAATGGAATTTAATCCATACTTTTCTAAAATCGCCTTAAATAAAGAAGCGAAATCTACCATAATCACAACAAATTTATAGCTGCCAGTTCCTCTGTCAGCGCGTTAATACCTTTCTGAATCTTCTCTAATTGTTGTTTGCGTGGTTTGTGTACTCCAGCCGCATAATGCCACAACTGGCGTTCATTGATTCCGGTTATCCGGCTCAAAGCTGCTTTGGTAAAGATACTGCTGTAATAGTTGATGAAGGTGGCAGCATCTATTTTGAACTTCAAGGTGAACTCTCCCTGCAATACTTCCACTGGAGCGATGTTCATATCCTTGCATGACTCCAGGTAAAGTTCAACAGCTTCCTTCATGTTCTTCTCGATTACCTTCACATCGTTACCAACAGTCATCACCGGAGCACCTTCAATGTAAGCACTAAGATTATCTCCAGCATTTTCAACTATTACTTCAACAGCTCTCATATCAAATCAAACACCTAACACTATATTAGCATCGATATTCAGTTTTTGACTAATTTCACGCGCAACCTTCAATGTTGGCTCACATTTACCAGAAATATAATCACTCAAACGTGAAGGGCTAACACCAATCAATTTAGCCAGTGCTTTTTGGTTAAGCCCCATTTCATACATACGGAGTTTGAGAACATCAACAAGTGTTGGTTCTCCCAGTGCAAAATGTTCTTCTGAATAGTCAGCTACAAGGTTAGAAAGTAATTCCAACTCTATGCTATTAGGATCATCAAGAGGGGTTTCATCTGTAACCAGTGGAAGTAATTCCTCAACCCTTTTTACAGCCCAGTCGTATTGAGCTTTTGTTTCTATCTTTGTCATAGCTCTTTGGTAATCGGTAACCGCCGATTCGGTTTAATTATAAAACTGAACAATCAGCTATTCTATCATATTCAGCATGAGTGCCAATGAAACGAATATAAACAAACTTTATAGTGAATTTTATCACTACAATCAGCCTGTAATTATTTCCTTTAATATTGAATACATAATGTTGGTTACCCACATTATCAACACTATTGAAAGTCTTTTTTACGTCTGCAAAGCAAGTCCATTCGCTTTTCTTGACTATGGTTGTCCATTCTTGTAAAGCTACCTTTGCATCAGGATGCGTTTCTGCATATTCCTTTATAGCTTGTTCTGTAAATATTCTCATTAGGTTCACTCAATTATCATATTGCAAAAGTAATAATAAAATTCTATTTTTCAAAATTATATTCTATTATTTGTAATTGCGCAAAAAAAATAGCGATACTATGAGATATCGCTATATAATTAGTCAATATTTTAGATTTTTATCAGTTAGTTTTGTATAAACCCTGTAATTCTTCTGACTAAATTGTTCTATTTTTCATATTTCAACGTGTTTCCTTTCATAGAAGAAAGTTGTTTCTGTTTCTCAATATCGTTCTTCTGCTTCTCTGCCTGCTCTTCCTTGATGGCTTCAATCTCATCTAGAACAGAATCCACGTTCCCCACAAAGGTGATAGCCCGCTGTTTCGACCAGATTTCACCATCCTTAGCCTTGATAGCGGTGTCTATCTTGTCTTTGATGTCTTCCAGCCTGTAGGGTTGCATTTGAACATCCACATCAATAGTTTCGGAAGCTGATTCAAGGGTAGAGTTCACGGAACCCAAGGTAGAAACGAGAAAATTCACACGACGCTGCATGAACTCGCCGACGGTTTCGTTCAGGTTCTCCACATTCAGGTGAGTGGACATAAATACATAGTCGAAGGTTACACCGGAAACTGCGTTGCCAGTACCCTTCAATGAATCGAAAGAGATTCTGGGCGTATTAGTCAATCCGTATATCTGGCTCAGTAAGGTTTCAACCTCGAATTTCACCGTATCCGGAACCTGGCTCCACGTTAAATATTGAGCATTAGCTCCTTGCCCAGTCAACTCTACTACCCTATTCTTGAACTCACCGGAGAAGTTCTCCACATTTCCAAACAGCATGAGAATAGGGAAAAAGTGATAGTCTATACAGTCTGCGTAACTGGAAAGGAGCTTCTCTAGTCTTACACGTAAAGATTTGATCTTTTCGCAATATGCTTCCGGACGGTACATGTAGATCACCGGCATTTTCTTGAATCCGTGTGCGAAAGAACCTTTGTCGGTCCAGTTGCTCGTCAGCTCCCACTGGTAAACCATATCCTTGGTGATGGTCATGAAGCAGGTGATTTCTACATCATTCAAGTCTTTTTTCTTGTATTCACGGGAAAGCGCAATCAAATCCCCCTGATCGTTGAAAAATGGATATAGCTTATCACCTCGGAACGGGGACCAGATAGCACTCTTCAAACGGTATTCAGGCTTTGACTTTCCGAAGATTCCTGAAATCTTACGTTTAAGTTTGGCCCAGAAGCCGTCGTCCTTGACTACATACCAGTACTCGGCCACTTCCTGCTCGGCCAGCCACGCCCGCACGACCTTCTTGTTCTGATACTTCAGCTTGTTTTTCTTGAACACCTGTTTCAACGTTGAAAGAAGGCTTTCTTCCAACTGGTCCGGCTGGCAGTCAAGAACCGGTTCTGTTCCGACTGTGAAGGCAGTCTGAATGTTCACTATATCCTGCTCGATAGGAAGTGCTATCCTATTCGGATCAACTTCTTTCTTCACCGCCGGCTCGACATGCTCTTTACCTGTTGTCGGGTCTGTGATCCGTTTCTCAGGCTGAGTAGTGATTTTGATTTTCGGATATTTTTCCTCATCAATCACTATCTCGTGCTTGTTCGGATTCCAGTCGTTGTAAAGGGCATGAGCGTTTGGTTGCTCGGTCTTTCGTCCTTTCTTCAGATAGTAGATTTTTCTCTCTACTTCCGGCATAGCTAAAATTTCTTCTAAAGTCATATTTCAAAGTTTAATGTCCAAATACTCCTGAAATGTCTTTGGGCTTCATAATCCTGCCGAGCAGTTCTCCTAGCACATAATACCGTGCAGCATCTATGCCATGATTATCATGGTCTTCAGGTTCGTTGATATAGTTTCCGTCCTTATCCTTTGCCCATACATAATTTCGGAACTCTCGCTGAAGGTTGTAAGAATGTTTAGTAATGAAAATTTCCATTCCCTGCATCTTGTCTATACCGGCATTGACAGAGCCTTGACCTTTTTCAACTGAATAGATCTTAATACCTCCGTTATGAATTTCCTGAATGAGTCGCGGGTCCGCACTGTCAGCAATCACTTTCAAATTCCAGGGTCGCAAAGCTTTTATGATATCACCAGAAAGCAATCCAGTACGATAATCCACTTCATCCAGATACAGCGCATTGTCGATGATGCCGCATCGGATGGAAGCCGACGGATCATTGGTGTAACCAAAGTCTTGCCCGATAGCCACCTTCTTACACCACATTGGGAACTCGTCAACAATACCCCATTTCTTGAACACGGCACCTTCGGCCACGTCTGCCCAGCGACCAATAACCACATGGGCGTACTTCTCCGGATTCTTCTCCTTCATCTCCTTGACTTCTCTCAGGAACTCTGGAGAAAGATTCTCGATATTGTCTAAGTAGGTTGTATGGATATGAAGAACATTCGGATGGGTAGAAACTTGTACCTGCACCCCGTCAATCTCCACCAGCCGGTGAGTGTTCTCAATATATTTCTTATAAATGAAATGGTTCGAATCGCAGGGATTCATAATGATAATTATCCGATTCTGGATTCCCTTCTTACGAATGGAGAGCATAATCTTGTCGAACTCTTCCTCACTGGTCCATTCCTCGGCTTCATCACAGACAAATGTCGTGATACCCTGAATGGATTTCAGCTTGGCCGTCTGGTTACCGGAAGACGTCTTGATACCACGGAACATGATACGGCTGCCGGTCATTCGGTTTACAATATCGGTTTTAGTTGTTTTGAAATACTTCGTTGTTCCGTCCAAATCTATCTTTTCCATCATTTCCGGAATGATAGACATCCCGGCAGATACCATCGTGTAACGGGTATAAAGAATCTGGTGGACAATCTTCTCTACGGGGGTCATTTCAAATGTGAGCCGTTCAATGAAGGTAGAAGCGTTGAAACTCTTTCCCGATCCACGGCCACCGGTGATGAGAATAATGAATTTCTCATTGTCGGTGTATAACGGATGATATATTTCTTGAGGAACAATCATTTCAGATTATCTTTAATCCATGAATCAATACTGATACCATGATCAATGTCCTTTGGAATATCAGCGTCTTCATCCTGGCGACGTTCAACCTTTCTCCACTCCTCATCATGGTGGTACAGCCAGACTGACATGGCCTGAAGGTTTGGAGCCAGTTCGCTTTCACTTACCTGAAGCTCTTCTTCGCCGGTAAGATTGCCGTCCTGGTCTTTCAACTTCCTGACTACAGTACTCTTGGTCTTGATACCGCCCAAAGCCATAGCAAGGAACTTCGCACGCACAGCAGCGGTGATGGTTGCACGCCCGCGCGCTAACACTTCGCTTAATTCGCAGTGCTCACTCTTCTTCTCGCAGAATGTCTGGGGGCATAACCCTAACGCAAAGGCGATTTCTTTGTCCGTGAATCCCTTCTTGGCATACGTTTCCACCTGAGAGAGAAACTCCTCACTCTTGTAATCGAATTTTGGCTTTCGCCCTGTATGTTTGCTTTTTTGAGATTCACTTTGCATAATCATTCAATTCTTTCTACCTGTTCATCGAATACCTCACCCTTGATAAACTTGGAATATGGATCATATCCAAATCTTTCACAGAATGCAGCTTTAGCTTCGAACGTGTCAAAGGAGAGCATCAGATAAGCATCCATATCTTGAGCCTGTTTCTGGGCAGCATCCTTTACCTGCTGTTTGACTTCCTTCATGTGAGCTACCTTCTCAGCTCTTTCTATCTGTTTGGTAGCTTTTTCTGCTTCTTTTTGTTCGGTAACTGGTGCCATCATATCTTCCAAAGCATTTGCGATGGAGTTTTCTTCCTCTGTCTGGAGAAGGAAATCACAACCAATCATATTCAGATCGGCAGCCGTCAGGCCGGCATCCTGGTAATCAATATCTGGAACTAACCGGGCAAATGCGTCATAGTCCCATTGTCCGCCAATATTGGGGTTATTTAAAGCCACATTCAAAGACTTTTCGGTCTTTTCATCCACATTAATAAGCTCTACACGGAGATTATAGTCGTTTTCATGTGTAGCTTCATTGTATTTGTTAAGCTCATCCAATACAGAAACTTTCTGATGTCCGCCTACAATGGTATATCCTGTGGATTGATTCACCACAATTCCTCCGACAACGCCATATTTTTTGATAGAGCGTTTTAACTGCTTCCGCCCTTCGGGTGATATGGTGCGTGGGTTATAAAACGCTGGTTTAATCTGAGAGCGTCTTAGTTCAACGGTTTTGCTGTTAAAATATCTATTTTCCATCATCCATTGTTTTTATAATGAAACTCTTCAAGTATTCGAATAGCCATCGGGAATACTTTGTAAATTTTCTGTAAATCCTGTGGGTAGTTCTTCTCCAGCCATAACATACAATCCAGATTGAATCCTACCCCTGAACTCGCCTTCAGCGAATACCTGATCGGTTCCGGTAGCCCGTTCTGCTTCATGTAGGCCAGAATGTCTTTCTGCGTCCAGTCTGCCAAAGGATAGCACATACCTTTGTTCTCGTACCCGTTGGCTTCATAACCTTTCAGCATCAGGCGGCGGTTCATGCCGTCGGCCTTCTTCATACCCAAGAAAGTGTAATACAGTCCGTATTTGAGCTGCATGGCTTTCACAACATCAGCTAACTTCAGAAGCTTCACTTTGGGATTGGGGACACAATATAAACCACCACGAAGAATGTAAGTAAGGTTCCAGTGTGGCACCTGAACAAACTCTATCTTCGGATATTTGGCTTTTACCCATCCAACCCATCTTTCGATATGTTCTAGACTTTTAACAAAGTACATGAACACGCAGACTATCCTTTCAAACTTCGGATAGATCATGTCTAGCAATACTAAAGAATCCTTACCCAGCGATAGAAACAGCAAAACCCCGTCAGTCTTCTGTCTGACGAGGTCAATATAGCTGTATGTCCTTTCTTGCAGTGTCATAACTATCCAACCGCAAGACCTTCAGCCCTTCTAAAGGCATATCTTACTTGTTCTCTTCTTTGGGCTCTTGATAATGCTTGCCCTTTGGTGTTTCTACCGTATTGTGCAATACGTGTTACACCTGTAGTACGATTGATTCTTCTTCTTGTTTCGTTGACTCAGCCTTATTTTAAAGATTAATAATCAGATTTTTCTATCACTTTACCCAAACCATAAACCATTTGCGCTGCAATGTATTTCACACCTTTTTCTTCGAGTTCTATTTCTTGATCATTTTCGTCTGTCAAGATTTGTATCTCAGAAGATTTCGCTTCAACAATGGCATAAGGACGTCTGCCTTTATACTCACCAGTCAAAAACTTAATGGCATCATACTTAACAGCAGACAATGTCACTTCACCAGGTTCTTCATCCTCTGACGGCATGTCATTTGGATTTTTATACTCTTTACCATTCAAAACATAGCGAATATATTTGCTTGAATTTGAAGGCCTGATTTCTCTAAACTCTTGTGTTTTCTTACCTGTTAAGATTTCATCAAAATACTTCTGTCTAATGCTTAATGTCAATACATTCATAATCGTGTAAATTTTAAATGTTAGTTGCGGGTGATGGATTCGAACCACCGGCCTTCACCAAGTCAAAGTGACGAGCTGACCACTGCTCTAACCCGCGATGGTATCTATACAAAGATACCCCATTATGAAGACAATTTTGAATAACAATTCAACGCATACGAAACAATTTGCTAATTGTTTGCTAATAGTTCAGGGGCGTGCTCATTGATAATACTTCCAACTATCATTTTTGCTTGTTCTATACCGTCCTTATATCCTCTGGCATAGTCTGTTCTTGTAGATAAGAAGCTGGTATCATTACCCAGCCACTCGATTATTTCTTGCAGGATTTCTTTCTCATTCATAACCATCTTAAATTAGAATAATACACACCGTTCAATTTCATATAATCACCATATAGCTTTACTTTGCCTTTGTACATCATGGCGAATTTAGAACTGCCAGCGACAGCCATCATCATGGATTCTGTTACCTTTGCTTCATACCCATATTTCATTACAAGAGGGTAAACTTGATTTCTGAAGAAGATTTCGCTATCTGTCATATCGTTTATAGACTGAATAGGCAAAACACCATTGTGAGCAAAATAAACGCCATTCTCGACAAATGGATGACAGTTCTTTCTACACTTAGAACCATGTGTTGCCCACCTCATGTGAATGATACATTCTTCTTCAACACCCACCTTTGAAAGATGAACTAAAAACTTTTGATAATCCATTGTCTTATATCTATGCTTAGAAGAAACAAAGCCATAACCATGATGATTGATTCTCTGAACTTTATTTAAGGTGTCCAATGTTGGCATCTGAACACCCTTTGGTTTATAGATAATACAGCACATATCAAGCAAATTTTATCGTGTGAGGCTCATGCAAGAACCTCAGCACGTGATTTAAAGAATGACTTTTCTTTCGCTGTTAAGAAAGGTATTTCTTCGATTGAAGAAACCTCTGAACTTAGTACGTTCTTCTTAGACCAAGCTACCAGCTTAGCACAGAAATTCACCCAGTTAGAAATTTTCTTGAAATCTGTAGAACCTTGATGCTGCCTGAACTCTATCGTGTTGTGACGAGCATAAGAGCAGGCATTCACTTTATAGTATCTGTTACCATTCATAATGTTTAGAACATCATGCTTAGTCATGCAACATTCAAAGCTTAAACCTTGAAGTGTTCTACACCACTGACTGTTGTTTGCTCGTCTTGATCGTGCCATGAAAGTATCAATCACTCTCTCTAGCTTCTGATAGTTCTTGAAAACATTGATATAAGCTTCATCTGAGAGGCTTGCAGCCCCTATGTGAACGTGTAAGCCAGTAGATATATTCACTTGTGCACCTGCCTCATTTAAAGCTTTGCAGCAGGTTTCTAAACTTTTCATACCAGCTTTACCTGTAAGAACCGGTGAAACACATTCAATAGGATTTTCACCTCTGATAGAAGAATCAGATACAAACTTGTAGTAGTGGTTGTTGTCAACGTGATTATAACCCTCATACTGAAATGGCATTTCATTTCTTGTTGCGCTTTCTCTCATAAGGTTGGCGGCTACCAGGCATTCAATCTCAACGCTAAAAGTGAATTTATGTGTTTCTCTGATAGCCTTAGGCATTTCAGCCATAAGCAACTCAACTTCATACTTTCTCAAACCCAGTTTAACGAAAGCTGCCTTTTTAGCTGCTCTTGAACCTTTCATGCTCTTAATTTCTTCTACTTGTTCTTTTAATGTCTTCATAATCGTGTGTATTAAATAAATTATACTACTTCGTTTTATTTTACACCACAAAGTAATACTATATAGTTTAATTACGCAATAATTATATAGCTAATTTATGTTAATTATAAAACTATATAGATTTATTTTTTCCGTTTCATTGTATTATATAGTATAAACACCTACATTTGTGTAATAAAACTATGTAGTATTATGGATTTTAGAACAAGGATAAAAGAACTTTGCCAGTCTAAGGGTTTTACTCAAAAAGATTTGGCTGATAAGATGGGTATATCTGATATTAGTCTTAATAAGACATTAAGAGGTGATTATCCGCAATTACAATCTTTAGAACGTATTGCTAATGCTTTAGAAGTGGATATTGCGGAACTATTTGCGAGAAACGTACCTGATTCAGAAGTAAACGGCTACGTAAAAGTGAAAGGAACTCTTTATGAGGTTCACTGTTTTGAGGATTTAAGGGAATTAATAAAGTTGGATGAGAAACTAAAATAGTTTTTATGGAATATATTTGTTTGAATTGTGGACGGATAAATGAAAGTTTAACGTGTCCTAATTGTCATTATACAATATCAGAAGAAGAATACAATGAGATTATAGAAAAAGCGCAAGAAACTATTAGGTATGGATATTATTATAGAAAAGAAGCGGAAAATAATTTAAATATTCATTATGATTTATTATCCCCAACAAACTATTTGGAATGGATTGCAGCAGCAGTATTAGCTAATGTATCATATGACCTAGTAAAATATTTGGCCATAAGGATATATAATTATATTAAAGATAATCTTACATCTAATGAGAAACAATATTCTCGTATTATTGATATATTAAATGATGAAACAAAGTTTCAAGAATTTATCAAATATTTACAGGAGTATAAAGATGGTCTTGCAACATTAGAAGAAGATAAAAAGAAATATATTGAAGAAGAAATTCTGGCCGATTTTATGGGAAATAAAGCTGCTGAGTTATACCAAAAAGAAAAGCGAGTTCCCAATGCCCAAGATATTCTATCCTTTTTGAAAGAAGGGAAAGAAAAAGATATATTTTCTATTAAACCACAAAATAACATCAGAGCATTTCTTTTCTTGAAAGAAGAATGATATGTGTTCTTTATCCTGATATAGCACAGCTAGATAAAGAATATTTCATTGACGATTACAATAACGGGCATTTCCCGTTCGTCCCCAAGCCTTACAAATTTGCTGTAGGTTATGCAAAAGAACGTGATACAGCTTTAGTAGAGGTTGATAGCTTTAGGTTTTTACCAAATATGATATGAGGAAACATATATGCTTTTTGGCAAATAGCTTTTATATTGAATTTCATAAAATAGAGAAAAATAAATAGGTATGGAATGTATTGGGTTAATATTACAAATAATATTGCTTGGATTCTTTCTTATCTGGGAAGGATATAACAAGAAAAAAGGAGAAAACCGTGCTATGAAAGAGGATTCTCGCGAGGTAAATTACGAAGGAGAAAAAGGGAAGAATCTTGCAACAAAGCAAGATATAGCAGATATAACCAGAAGAATAGAATCGGTTAAAGATAGCTATAATAAAGCTTTAGAAGCTCATAAAATAGAACTCCAAAAAGAGTTTGAATCGCACAAATACATAATGGAACTATGTCGTTCATTAGATAACATATTGTTAAAGTATATTTCTGCTTGTTTGAAAGCTGATAGTATGACAAGCATTGATTATCACGTAAATAATATCAAGCTATTGATGGAAAATAGTAAATTGGCATCATTTTTGAACACATACAAATATAGATATGACTCATGCCATGTTTTAATGAATTTAAGAACTTTATCTGATAGTATTGATTTTAAATTCCATGATATGGAGTATCGTACAATCCAAGACGTTGATGGAAGTTATTGTCATGAAATTCCAAATGATGAGAAAGAACAACTACTAAAATTATTGAATGAGTCCTTAATGTATTTCCTTCCGCCAATCGAGAAAACGCCGGAAGCATAACGCTCCGGCTTTAAATCAATACAGTTATTCTCTTTCTATTTCTGCAATAGGTCTGGTTACTATCATGGTTGACTGACTCCTCATAAAGCATTTCTTATTTTTTTTTGGAGGGGGATATCTTTTTACTGGTACAATTTTCAGTTAGCCGATGGTATGTTTTTCAATTGGTATTTACGCCTACAACCTACTAGATACGCTATTTCCAGCCTGACAGCAAAAGAAAGTTGGAAATGGATAACGGTACGGTGTTCCTGCCCAATGACCTGTACCCGCTGGAGAAAGAAACGTTCCGGCTCTACTACACATCGGCATCGACCAACCAGCAGACGATTGACATCTATATCATCGACAGCTTCGGGCAGATGCAGCAGGTTTCGTTCTCGTTTAATAATAACAACGAGGAAAAATAAGTTTGTAAAACAATATAATGTGTTAAGAAGCATTGGATTTTTTTTTCTTTCCAATGCTTCTTTGTAGTATCTTTACAATAAAAAAGAATATGCCTCAAATAGAACCATTATATAATAAATTTATTACGCATATTGAATTATTGCGCAATGCGAATATTTTAACAGAGATGGATAACGATTATATTTGTCCAATTTGTTTGCGAAAATTCTCTAAAGAACAGATTTCTGCTTTGTCATTAGAAGATGCTCCACAAGATTCTTTAGGTGGACACAAGATCGCTATAACTTGCAAAGATTGCAATAATTCGTGTGGGCACAATATCGATATTCATCTTGTAAATTTTCTAAAACGATTAGATGAAGTTGATTTTGTAGAAGGTTCTACTCGACGTATAGAAATACCTAATAATGGTAAAAAGATAAATGCAATGTTAGAGGTCGGTAACAATAAAGAATTAAAAGTCATTCTACCTCAAAAAATTAATAATCCACAATGGCTACAAGAACATATAAACAATGTCAAAGAGGGGGATATTATAGATATAAAGAATCAAAGGTTAGATATTGATATGAAAAAGGTATCAACAGCTATTCTAAAAAATGCATATATCATTCTATTTTCTCACTTTGGATATTCTTTTTTGCTTGATAAGCATTATGATAGAATCAGAGAACAGATAAAAAATCCAAGTAGATATATTGTACCTGATTTATGGACAAAGCAGTCCATAAATATGCAAGATGGAATATATTTATCTAATGATAATAGACATCGTGGATTCTTTATAATATACACATGTCAATATAAAACAGCTAAAAAACATCACTTTTGTTGTTTTATTCCTACACCTTTAATGCCATACGAGTTTGCATATCATTTCTTTGATGAATACCAACCGAATACACCTATGTATATGCAAACTATAAATGGTGATTTTTTAACTGATGAAAAAAACATAAAGACACTTAATAAGTGGGTATATAGCTGGGATATGAAATTATAGTATTAATTATAAATTTGAAGTTATGGAAAAAGTAGTGAAGTTTAAAGAGCTTTGTTCCGAGATGGAACGGCGAGAAAAGAATCTCAACGAAGAGTTAAAAGAATATATTCAAAAGGCTAATAATGTTTGTAAATTAGGAGGGTTTGTTTCATATGAAGATAAAATTATAGATCCTTTTGATTCTATTCCTGATGAATTAAAAAAAGAATATGAATATATATTTTCGCAAATACATGAACATGTACGGTCTCAATCTCAATGGAATAATGAAATAAATCAAGCCTATAAGGAAGCACAAGATGAAATTTTAGATTATGTTCAACAAAAAACACAATCTCAAGATATGGTTAATCATATACGACAAACAATGGGGAGAATTGCACAAGTTAATAGACTTGTAGCAATAGAATATGGAGAACAATCTATTTCTAATATTTAGACAATAAGCAGAATCTGTATAGAATAAGAAATATGGATAGCCCGCTGAAAAGTATCGGCGGGCAGTTTCCATGATAGAGAAAACAAAAGGTTTCTTTGTAATTTTTTTCACCGCAAACGGGCTCACGGAAGAAAGTAACGTAACGGCGGTAAGAATTCCACTGTTCTTTATTAACTGATTTTAAGGCTCTGTATGGGTACATTTTTCTCAAACCACACCTTTACCTGTTCAAAGTTGTATTCTCCCGTTATGACCGCCGTATGGTCGTTTATGGCTATAAACCTGACACTTTCATAGCTGTTTATCCAACCGTGCAAAGAAGAAACACCCCAAGTGGCAACATCTTCAAAAACGCTGCGGTCTATCTGGCTGATAGGCTCACTGAAAACTACTGTCATCGTCTGAAAGTCCGGTTCGTCTGCCAACAGTCGCAAATGGTGCAGCGTGCCGAACTCGTCCGTCTTGCGTCCCCATGCCCAATCTTCCGTGTACAAATCATCACCCCACTGCTGCAGCTTATCGAAATGCACTTTCACGTTTACAGAATACTTGTTTTCCTCGATGTCCTCAATAACGCCCGTTACCATCATGCCCGTAAAAATACACTCGCAACGTCTGCCGATTAGTTTCTTGTTTACTTCTGTCGTTTTCATACCCTTAAAATTTATCTGTTATTACCCTGTTCTTTCTTTTCTATCCATTTATCCGTAAGCATCCGATAAAGTACACATTGTAGATTCATAAAACAACAAACTCTTCTT
>ERZ791931.71-NODE-71-length-121801-cov-46.117581_pt1 | contig 121801 bp, 120 predicted proteins | sample MGYA00510127_ERZ791931 | MGnify/ENA primary metagenome ERZ791931 (study PRJEB30046, sample SAMN00792067) | human gut metagenome | study: EMG produced TPA metagenomics assembly of the A metagenome-wide association study of gut microbiota in type 2... | reverse complement strand
GGGTATTCTCAAGACTCCGGTCTCGCCCCACACCACATTGTGACCTCATCCTGAGATGACGGTAGCCATATAAAAAATACCTCCTATTTTCCTTACTCAGACTCTGACTGATAGGTTCTTCTTTTCTAATGGAACATACGCTCAACCGCAGATCGACGGTCGCGCATTTTACCGTTGCCTTGCTTCCCCCAGAGTCGTTACATGTGGTACACCGCAGCGGAGCGAAGTCCTTCCGGCAGGCCGTCGGGCGCAGCAGGTGAAAGTTCCCAGCGTACCTGCCCCGCCCACTGGGAGGCGACGGCGGAGAAGTGGAGCATGACAATACCGAGATCCAATGCGGCATCCAAATTATCGGTGTAGGCATCCTCCTGCTGCACCAAATAGATGCTGTGGTCCTGCACAAGGAAGCCATAGGGCTGACGGTTGAGATAGCTGGGGGAGAGCGAAGCGGCGTAGAAGGACTGCCAGAGCATATCGTCGTAGAAGTCCATCATCTCGTCAAGCCCAGACTTGTTGCTCCAGCTCCCCATGTGAACCAAATCATTCACGCCCTTTTTGGGCGCGTAGTACTGCTGCTTGGCCCGCACATCGATCTGAGACATACTTAGGATATTCAGCCGCAGCTTTTTTGCGGTCTTTTCCCCGTAGCCAAAGGCAACGATTGCCGCCACCTCTAACGTGGTGGTGAGAGACAGTGCCTTTTTGATTTTGTCGCTGTCGGTGAAGGTCATCCAGCAGGTGTCAATGTCCAACTCAGTCAGCTTGAGGACGAGATCTTCCATCATGTAGCCGGCGTTGATGGCCGCATAGGAATGCGGGGCAGACATAAGGAGCAGGTAGTGCGGTGCTCCGATGAGAAATTGATTATAGCCCGCTGAGCTCTCCAGCGCCGGCTGTGCATCCTTGTCCAAGACGATCAACTCCGTTGCAATCTCCGGGACAAGACGGGGGCAGGTCTTTTCATAGTAGGATCGGAGCTGGCCGATAGCCTCGCTCGGAACTTCCTTTTCGCGGAATGCGTGAACGGATCTGCGATTTTGAATCATAGCGCTGTAATTCATAGTAGTATCTCCTATTCTGATGTCTTTGGTTTTCTTATAAATCGTCTATCAGTGCGGTGCTCTTGGCGTAGGCGGTACTGCGTGCCTCAAAGAAATCGGTCTTGACCATGTTGGCGTCGGCGTACTGGCTGACCCATTCCATGCTCTCCGGTTCGCTCTCAAAGCCTGGATACAATGCGGGATAGCCAAGGCTCGTCCAGCGGAGGTTGCCGAGATAGCGGATGTAATCGCTGATCATCTGGCGGTTCAGCCCCGGGATGTCGTCGCCGATCACATAATGCCCCCATGCGATCTCCTGTTCCACGCCCTCACGCATCATCTCGCGCAGCGCTTGTACGCTCTCGGCGGTGAACAACTCCGGCTGCTCCTTTTGCAGCTCCGTGATGATATTGCGGAACAGCCACAAGTGCGTGTTCTCATCGCGGTTTATGTAGCGAATCTCCTGCGCCGAGCCGGGCATCTTCCCGTTTCGGGAGAGATTGTAGAAGAACATAAAGCCGCTGTAAAAATAGATGCCCTCCAAAATATAGTTTGCCATCATCACGCGCAGCAGCGTGGAAGCGTCCTTCCGCTCCTGAAACTCGTTGTAGCAGTCCCCAATGAAGGTGTTGCGGCGCAGCAGATGCTCGTCCGTTTTCCATTGGTAGAGGATGTCATTGCGCTCCACGGGGGAACAGATGGTGTCAAGCATATAGCTGTAGCTCTGTGAATGGACACACTCCTGAAACGCCTGAATGGACAGGCAGAGATTGACCTCGTTGGCGGTAATGTAGGCGCCGATATTAGGCAGGTTCGCTGTCTGAATGGAATCCAAAAAGACAAGAAAACTCAGAATTTTATCGTAGGCGCTGCGCTCGGCTGACAGCAGGCGGGGATAGTCCTTCACATCCTGCGAGAGATTGATCTCCTCAGGGATCCAAAAGTTGTTCATGGCCTGCCGGTACCAGTCGCTGACCCAAGCGTACTTCATATTGTTGAAGTCATTGAGGTTGGTGGTATTGCCGCCGATCATGCGCCGCAGGCGCACATCAGGGTCGCCCTCCGGGTTAAAGAGGGGCTTTTTCTTCAGTTCCGTCATGCTATCCTCCTTATGACGAGCAGCTTTCGCAGGCCTCGACCTCAAGGGCCTTGCTGCGGACATAGTAAATGGTCTTGACGCCGGCCCTCCACGCCTCCAAATACAGTCTGAGAACCTGACGCATGGAATAGTCGTTGGTGATATAGAGATTCATGCTCTGCGCCTGGTCAATATGTCTCTGGCGAAGGCCCGCGGCGCGTACCGACCAGCTTTGGTCGATCAGATGCGCCGCCTTATAGCACCACCATGTATCCATAGAAAGCTCCGGAGCAACGCGGGGCAGCATGCTGCCCTTTTTTTCCTCTAAAAAGAATTTCTTCATAATTGGATCTATGCCCGCCGACGTGCCGGAGATGATAGATGTGCTGGAGGTCGGTGCGACCGCCAGAAGATAGGCGTTGCGCATTCCCTGCACCGCCACCGTTTTCGCAAGCGCCTGCCACTTTTCGGAGGTATAACCCCGCTTTTCAAAATACGCGCCAGTCTGCCAGTCGCTACCCTCAAAGAGCGCGTAACGACCCTTTTCCCGTGCCAGAGCTGTGTCCGCCTTGACGGCGGCGTAGTTGATGAGCTCGAACACTGCGTCGGTGAAGGCAAGGTGCTCATCGCTCTCCCAGCGGATGCCGCGCTTTGCCAGCATGTGGTGGTAGCCGCTGACGCCCAGGCCGATGCTGCGGTACTTCTGATTGGTAAGCCGCGCGTATTCCAACGGGTAGAAGTTGAGGTCGATCACATTATCCAGTGCGCGGATGGCCGTTTCCACCGTGCGTTCTATATAGGCTTCGTCCTCCACCGGCAGATTACCGAGAGACAGACTCGCCAGGTTGCAGACCACAAACTCACCTGGGCGTGTGGCCGTCACCACCATTGTGTCGCCGTTCTCCGTGTGCACCTCAGTGCTGATGTGCTCGATGGGTGCCATGTTCTGCGCGATCTCCGTACAGAGGTTGGAGCAATAGATCATTCCCGTGTGGCCGTTTGGGTTCATACGATTTACACTGTCGCGATTGAAAGCGAAGGGCGTGCCGGTCTCCACTGCCGAGCGAAGCACCAGCCGCACGATGTCCTTGACGGTGACGCTGCGCTTTTCGATGCGCGGGTCATTGACGCAGTCCAGATACCGCTTCTCCCATTCTGTACCCCAGTAATCCTCCAGTGCGTAGCCCTTGACCGTGAGGATCTCATGCGGACACATGAGATGCCACGGCGCGTCTATGTTCTCCTCCGCCAGTCGCCAGAAGAGATCCGGATAGCACACGGCGGGAAACACATCATGTGCCTTCATGCGGTCGTCGCCGTTGTTGGTGCGCAGTTGAAGGAATTCCGGCAGATCCCGGTGCCATGCGTCTAAGTAAACCGCCACAGCGCCCTGCCGCATCCCCAACTGATCCACCGCCACGGCGGTGTCGTTGACCAGCCGGATCCAGCGGATAACACCGCCCGCCGCCCCTTGAAAGCCGCGGATGGTGCTGCCTGCAGCGCGCACCTTACCGAAGTACATCCCCATTCCACCGCCGAATTTAGAGACCTTTGCGAAGTTGTCCAGCGAGCGGTAGATGCCGTCCAGACTGTCCGGCACAGTGTCCACAAAGCAGCTTGAAAGCTGATGGTAGGGCTTTCGTGCGTTGGACATGGTAGGTGTCGCCATCGTGACCTCCATACGGCTGAGCATATCGTAAAAGCGTTTTACCCACCCCATGCGGTCAGAGCCTTCGTTCATAGCAAGATGCAGCGCGATACCCAAAAACATCTCCTGCGGTGTTTCCAGCGGCACGCGGCTGCGTGACTGGATCACATAGCGTTTGAGCAGCAGGTCAAGGCCGGAGTAGGTGAACAGCTCGTCCCGTTCCGGGCAGAGAAAGTCCTCCGCCATGGCAATCTCCTCGTGGGTATAGTGGGCAAGGATATAGTCACCGTAGAGTCCCTTATCCGTCAGATAGCGAAGCTTGCCATAGAGGTCGCAGACGCCGCGCCCCTCCCATTCCTGTGCGTTGCGACAGCGAAAGGAGTGGTTCAGAAGCCGCGCCGCGATGAACTCCCACTTGGGTGCCTCTGCCGTAGTCAGCTCTACCGCCGCCTTGGTCAGTGCCTCAGCCCGCTCATCCTCCGTCATGCCCAGGCGACAGAAACTCTCAAACTTCATTTGAAGCGCCGCGAGGGAGTAGACTTCCTCGGTAAAATCCATCTGGATGCGGCGCAGCACCTCGTCAAGCGAGTCATCCCCCACCGTCCGCGCGATGGTATGCCGGACACGGCGCAGCGCAGACCGCTTTTCGCGGTAGAGGATGTACGCCTTGGCCACCTCATAGTGTCCGCGCTCCATGAGCGTTCGCTCCACCTCGTCCTGCACACGTTCTACGGTGAGCGGCACTGTGACGGAGAGATTGTTGAGAACGGTGGCGAGGATCTCATCCATCTCTCTGCTCCCGATCTCCTTGCCCTGTCCGTCAAACGCCTTTTTCATGGCGTTGAAAATTTTCTCCTGTTGAAAGGGAACAGACTCCCCGTTTCGTTTTCTGATCTCCATTTCGATCCTCTCATCTTCTCCGGTCACTTCTCATGTCCTTTTGAGCAAAGAGCGGGCAAGCGCAGTATCACGCTTGCCCGCTCTGTTTTTGAAAGCCGGTTTTTCTGCAGCCGACGCGGCGGGGCTGTTTGTTGTCTGTTGTCTTGGTTTTGGCTTCCCTGCCAGTTACTTCATAGATTCCAGAATGGCGTCCGCCAGTGCTTCCAGCTCAGTGCGCTTGTCCGTGCCCATGGACGAGGCGAGGCTGAGCCGCTCGTTGAGCACCGTCATGTTCTTTAGCTCATTGTTGACGAATTTCTGCATGAGGTCACCGGACTTCACCGCCCATGAGCCGTTTTCAATGATGGCAAAGGTGCGGTTTTGCAGATTCAGCGCCTTCATATCCATGAGGAAGTCATGCATGGCGGGGTAGATGCCGAGGTTGTAGGTCACAGAGGCCAGGACAATGTGACTGTACTTAAATGCCTCGGAGATCAGCTGGGAGACATGAGTGGAGGACACATCGTACATCGCCACCTTGCTCATGCCCTTATCGCAGAGCGACGTCGCCAGCGCCTGCGCCGCGTTCTCCGTGTTGCCGTACATAGAGGCGTAGACGATGAGCACGCCCTGGGTCTCAGGGGCATAGCGGCTCCATGTGTCGTACTTTTCGATGAACCAGCCCAGATCCTTGCGCCACACGGGGCCGTGGAGCGGGCAGATGTACTTGATCTGATCCAAAACGCCGCCGGCCTTTTTCAGCAGGAGCTGGATGTGGGGGCCGTACTTGCCCACGATGTTGGTGAGGTAGCGGCGGGCGTCGTCCAGCCAGTCCCGCTCGAAGTCCACCTCGTCGGCGAACAGCTTGCCGTCCAGCGCGCCGAAGGTGCCGAAGGCGTCGGCGGAAAAGAGGACGCCGTCGGTGACATCGAGGGTCACCATGGCCTCCGGCCAGTGAACCATAGGCGCGCCCACAAAGGTGACGGTGTGCTTGCCGAAGGAGAAGGTGTCGCCCTCCTTCACCTCGATGCACTCATGTCCGTCCACATGGAAGCCGAACTGCCGCATAAGCATGAATGCCTTCTCGTTGGAGATCAATTTCACCTTGGGATGGCGCAGCAGGATCTCCTCGATGCAGGCGGCGTGATCCGGCTCCAGATGGTTGACCAGCAGGTAGTCCAGCTCGCGGCCATCCAGCACATACGCCAGATTTTCCAAAAGCTGGCGGCAGGCAGACCAGTCCACCGTGTCAAAGAGCACCGTCTTTTCATCCAGCAGGCAGTAGGCGTTGTAGCTTACGCCCCGGGGAATGGGAAAGCAGTTTTCAAACAGGGCCAGGCGATGGTCGTTGGCGCCCACCCAGTAGAGGTCGTTCGTTACTTTACGCACGCAATACATCTTATCTTGCCTCCTTCACGGCCTCAAGCCTTTACAAATTGATCCTTCGTCTCCGCGCACTCGGGACACACCCACTCGGCGGGAAGCTGCTCAAAGAGCGTACCGGGCGCGATCTCGCCGTCCTCGTCGCCCAACTCCGGCACATACTCGTAGCCGCAGCCGCTGCAGACGTAGCGGTCGCCGATGGGGGCGGGCTTCGGCGGCGTGGGCCGCTTCATCTTTACCATGGGCGGCGCGGGCAGCTTTTCGCCGCTATCCAGCGCGGCAGTGAGCAGGGGCAGGATCTCCTCCACATCGCCCACGATGCCGTAGTCGCAGTTCTTGAAGATAGGCGCGTTACCGTTCTTATTGATGGCCACGATGGTGGAGGCGTCCTTGATGCCCTTAAGGTGCTGGGATGCGCCGGAGATGCCGCAGGCGATGTACAGATTGCCGGTGAACTTCTGACCGGACATACCCACATAGCGGTTCAGCGGCAGATATTTGAGAGTCTCCGCCACAGGGCGGGAAGAACCGATGGCCGCGCCGGCGGCCTTGGCCAGCGACTCTACCAGTTTCATGTTCTTTTTCTCCCCGATGCCCTTGCCCGCAGAGACCACCCGCTCCGCCTGCGGGATGGGCGTATCCATAGGGATGCCCACGGAGAAGTCGTGACCATCCTTCTTCAGCGCCGCCACAAGGTCGGCCACCTGCTGGGCAGCATCCCCCTCCCGGAAGATGGTCTTTTTGCGAATGCCGGTGATGGGCGCGGGTTTCTTGGCCGCCGAACGGCTCTCGCCGCCGGAGCTCTTGCCCAGCCTGCCCAACAGATGAGAGGCGATGACCACCCGCTGGATCTCGTTAGTGCCCTCGTAGAGGGTGGTGATCTTGGCGTCGCGGTAGGCCCGTTCCACCTCCATGCCCTTGAGGTAGCCGCTGCCGCCGTGGATCTGCAAGGCATCGTTGGTGACCTCCAGCGCGATGTCCGAGGCGTACATCTTCGCCATGGCGGACTCCATGCCGTAAGGCGCGTGCTGCTCCTTCAGCTCCGCCGCGGAGTAGATGAGGAACCGGGCGCAGCGCAGCTTGGTTGCCATATCCGCCAGCTTGAAGGCGATGCTCTGCTGGGCCGCGATGGGCTTGCCGAACTGGACGCGCTCCTTGGAATAGCTCAACGCGTGCTCAAACGCGCCCTGGGCGATGCCCAGCGCCTGCGCGGCGATGCCGATGCGCCCGCCGTCCAGCGTGGACATGGCAATCTTGAAGCCCTCGCCCTCCTTGCCCAATAGGTTTTCCTTGGGAACCTTCACGTCGTTGAAGATCAGCTCCGCCGTGGAGGAGGAGCGAATACCCATCTTGTCATAGTGGTCGCCGAACTCAAAGCCCTTCCAGCCCTTCTCCACGATGAAAGCGGAGATGCCCCGGGTGCCGATGTCCGGCGTGGTGACGGCGAAAACCACATAGGTGTCCGCCTTAGGGGCGTTGGTAATGAAGATCTTGCCGCCGTTGAGGAGGTAGTAGTCCCCCTTATCCAGCGCCGTGGTCTCCGTGCCGCCGGCGTCGGATCCGGCGTTGGTCTCCGTAAGGCCGAAGGCGCCGATCTTCTCGCCCTTGGCCAGCGGAACCAGATATTTCTTCTTCTGCTCCTCGGTGCCATAGGCGAAAATGGGCCATGAGCCGAGGGAGACGTGGGCGGAGAGGATTACGCCCGTGCCGCCGTCCACACGGGCCAGCTCCTCCACCGCGATGGCGTAGCTCAGGGCATCAAGACCGGCACCGCCGTACTCCTTGGGGTAGGGAATGCCCATCCAGCCCAGCTTACCCAGCTTCTTGACAGCCTCTTCGGGAAACTCATTGTTCTGATCCATTAAAAATGCGAGGGGCTTGATCTCCTCCTCCGCAAAACTCCGGATCTTCGCGCGCAGCTCTTCGTGCGCCGACGTGGTTTGAAACAGCATACGGGTACCTCCTTTTAAAATTTTACAGCTTGCTTGTATCTTGGGGATCGGATCCGCCGGTCAGCAGCCTGCGCAGGCTCACGGCACGGAACGCCTCGTCCTGCTTTTGCTGCAAGGCCGCCAGCTGACAGTGGATGGCGCACCGCCCATGCTTGTCCTGCCAGCGGCATTCATATCCCGGCTCCATGCAGGCGCACAGGATGCCCCGCTCCCCCACGACCCCCATGAGATCGTAGAGGGAGGTCGCGTCCAGATCGCAGGACAGCTCGCAGCCGCCGAGAGCGCCGCGGCTCACCCGCACCAAATTGCCGGCGGAGAGCTTGCGCAGAATCTGGTAGGCAAACTGATTGGGGATCAATTCCGTTTCCGACATCTCGGCCACCGAATGCTTCTCCCCGTCCAGCAGTACCCGCAAAATGCGCAGCGCGTAGTCCGTCTCTTTGGTGATGATCATGCTCCACATCCTCTTTTCGCTTGCTTGTTAATACCATTATAACAATCTTGATAAATTTTGTCAAGATTGTTATAAAAAAATTATCGCTCTCATACAGACCGCCCCAGCCCGGGTCAGCTTCGCTTTCCATTCAGCGAAAAGCCATGTTCCTTACAATTATAGAAGCCGAAAAAGCTGTGCTGTGGCAGTCCGCCGAAAGCAGAAAAGACTATGCCTGAAAACCAGAAAGCGGAGAAATTGGTTGGGGCTCGCAGGGGTCGCCCACCCAAGGCGGATAAGGCGGTCCCTGGCAAGTCCAAGGCAAGCACCAAAGTGCGTGCTTTTCATTTTATATTCGACACATTATGTTATGATATGCAGTAAATGTTCCATCTTACCGTCCCATTCTCTGCTGGAATCGGCGCACTCTTTCAGTTCAGTTTCGATTTCAGCATTTATCGGCAAGTTTTTCTTATAGCGGATGGTATGCTCAAGGCTTGCCCAGAAGTCCATAGCGATTGTACGGAGTTGTATCTCCACTGGCACATGGATCTCTTTTTCCGCAAAGAATACCGGCAGCCGGATCGTCAGGTGCAGACTGCGATAGCCATTTGGCTTAGGGTGTGAAATATAATCTTTCTCCGTGATGATTTCAATGTCAGACTGATCTTTTAAGCACTTTGCCAAAAAGAACACATCCTCCTCGAAAGAGCAGATCACCCGCACACCGGCAATATCCATGATATTTGCCTGCATGGTCGGAAAATCCAGAGAAAGTCCGCGCTTCTGCATCTTATTCATAATGCTGGACGGCGACTTCAAGCGACTTTTCATACTTTCTATCGGATTGCGATCATGCTGCAATGAAAACTCTTCGTTTAGAATTTCCAACCTGCTTTCCAGTGCTTTCAGCGCACATCGGTATTGCAGCATGACTTCCTGATACCTGCGATTTTCGCTTAAAAGGCGCTGGCACTGCAGATCATCTAAGCCTTTATCTGCTGCAACCGTCAAGCCAAATAAATTTTCACTCATAGTTTCTCCATTCCGCAGGGATAGGCGCTCCGCGCTGTCTGCTGCTCTTGTGTTACGACCTGATAAAAACTGTATCCGCCGGAGAGATGGGAACAGCTGAAACCATACTGCGTCAAAAGTCGGCAGGCCAGATAACTGCGAAGCCCAGTCTGGCAATTCACATAGATAGGCTTGTCCCGCTCTAACTCGTCCAAGTGCTCCCGCAGATCGTCCAGTGGAATATTGCGGAATCCATTCAAGTGCCCACGCCGATATTCGCCTTCCGTACGGACGTCCAGAAGCGTCGCACTGCCATCGCAGGGCAAGTCCTCAACATCATTCCAATGGAACTGCTGCACTTTCCCGCTCTCCAAATCCTCGATCATAAAACCGGCCATATTGACCGGATCCTTGGCAGAGGAATAGGGCGGAGCATAGGAAAGGTCAAGTTCCGTCAGTTCCAAAGCTTTCATTTTTGAGCGAATGGCCGTTGCCAGTACATCAATACGCTTGTCCACGCCCTCGCCGCCAACGATCTGCGCACCCAGCAGCCGCAGGCTTTCTTTTTCATACAGTACCTTCATTGCCATAGACTGTGCGCCGGGGTAATAGGCGGCGTGGGATGCCGGGAAAAGCACGACTTTGTCGTAAGCGATCTCTGCTGCCTGCGCCGCTTTTTCATTGATCCCCGTGGAGGCCGCTGTCAAGCCGAACAGTTTCAGAACAGACGAGCCCTGAGAGCCGTGAAAGTGGCTATTGCCGCCACAGATATTGTCAGCGGCAATGCGTCCCTGCTTGTTGGCGGGTCCCGCCAGCGAAATCAACGCTTTCTGCCCGGTTACAAAATGGGTGACCTCTACGGCATCGCCCACAGCATAGATGTCCGGCACGGAGGTTTCCATCCGTTCGTTGACAGCGATGCTGCCACGAATACCAAGCTCAAGACCGACATCTTTTGCTAAATGCGTATCCGGGGTAACACCGATGGCCAGCAAAACCATATCCGAATGCAGCGGCTCACTACCCTCCAGCAGGGTCAGCACGGAATCTCCGTCCTGTCGAAATCCGGTGACGGTTTCACCCAACCGCAGAGTCACGCCGTGTCTGCGCATTTCCGCATGGACAAAGCTCGCCATGTCCGCATCCAGTGGTGCTAATAGCTGATTGGGTCGCTGAACGATGGTGACAGAAACGCCCATTTCTGTAAGGTTTTCCGCCATTTCCAGACCGATAAAGCCGCCGCCAGCCAAAACAGCGCTTTTCGGCTTCTGATCCTCTACAAAGTGCCTAATGCGGAGGGTATCCTCCACGGTGCGCAGCGTGAAAACACGCTCGCTGCTGACGCCGGAAAGCGCAGGAACCGTCGGCTTTGCGCCGGGTGCGAGGAGCAGTTTGTCATAGGTTTCCGTGTAGACCTTTCCACTATCCAATGCGTGAACGGTGACGGTTTTCTCTGTGGGATTGATCGCAGTTACTTCCTGCCGTACCCGCACATCAATGCGAAAGCGGTCCCAGAAGCTCTCCGGAGTTTGCAGCGTCAGTTCTTCTTGCTCCTTGATCACACCACCCACATAATACGGCAGACCGCAGTTGGCATAGGACACATAGCCGCTGCGCTCGATCATGATGATCTGGGCGTGTTCATCCAAACGGCGGATGCGGGCAGCGGCAGAAGCACCGCCCGCCACACCGCCTACGATCACAACTTTCATCTTGCGCCCTCCACCATTGCGGCAATCTCCGACTTAGGCCGATAGCCGACCGATTTGGTAATGTCCTTTCCATCCTTGAATACGACCAGCATCGGGATGCTGGATACTTGAAAACGCATTGCCAGCTCCATCTGCTCGTCCACGTTGACCTTGCCCACCTTGAGCGTACCGCTTTTTTCTTCGGCAAGCTCATGCAGTACGGGAGAGAGCATTTTGCACGGTCCGCACCAGTCCGCATAGAAATCCAGCAGGACGGGTTTGTCGGAATGCAGTATCTCATTTTCAAAATTCGCAGCAGTAATTTTCAGTTCAGCCATGAGAAAGGCTCCGTTCTGTTATCTTTGTTTATTCTTTGTTTTTCAGCTTGCAAATGCCCTGCGTCATGGTTCCCATCGGACAAAACGCACACCATGTGCGGGGCTTGTAGAGCACCATAACGATCAGACCCAGCAGCAGAGAGGTCAGCATGAGGCTATAAAAGCCGAAGCTGAACTGCGCCACCCAATCAGCGACCGTCCCGGCTGTATAAGTCCAGCCCCAAGGCACACGGAAGGTCCAGAACAGCTTAATGGCCTCCCGCAGGGACGCGGCACCAGCAGCGACCAGATAGGTCTGGAACGCCATGTTGCCGAACATCGTCAGGAAAAAGATCAAAAAGCCGTAACGAAACCACTTGGAGGACATCCAGTGGGGCGTGGGCTTGCAGCGGGAACATTTAAGGTCTGTCCCCAGCTTGCTGAACAGTTGACCCCGTCCGCAGAGGTGGTTGCAAAAGTATTTGTTCCCGCCAAAGATGGCTAAGAACAGCGGCAGAAGAAAATCGATCATGCCCAGCCATGCAAACAGGATGTTGAAAAAGCCCAGTGCAAAATAGATGATGGCATACACCCACAGGTAATCGTACCAATGCTTTGCTTTCATGCGTCAGCCCTCACTTTCACCTCAATGCAGCCGACGGGACAGAGCTTTGCGCACTTGCCGCAGCCTACGCAGCGTTCCGCCTCCACGGCGGCGTAGCAGCCGCGGCGCACCTTGACGGCCCCCAGTGGACAGGTATTTTCACACACACCGCAGGCGACACACCGCGTCTTATCTATGGCAGCCAGTTTCTTTGACAGCATAGCTTTCCTCCCTTAATCCTGCAAGGATTTGTAATAGAGCATACAGTGGCAGACCCCCTCGAAGCCCGGATCTGCAATTGGATTCTTGAACTCCTGGCACATACATTTGGTTGCCTCTGTGCGCTCCCTGCGGCAGGGACAGTACCCGCCGGTGCGCTTGAGTCCTTTTCTGATGGTGCTGACAATCTCCTGATCGGGATTGAGCTTGATTTTCATGTTCGTCAGCTCTTTCTTGATCGTGGCTTTATCATACCGCAGGACAAAGTCTTTTTCTGTGACGAGGTTACATTGAAAAAAAAAAATCCGGTGCTTTTTGAGCACCGGATTTTAAGAAGGTGAATTACGCTTTCCACAGACTGTGGAGGTTGCAGTAGGCGTAGACCGCCTCGACCTCGTCGCCCTCGCAGAGCGCGAAGCAGACCTCCGGCTTTTCGCCGGGATGCAGTTCCTTACGCTGATTGCCCTGCTTGGTCTGGAGAGATACCCATTCGATGTAGTGCTCCGGCAGCATGGGGTGCTCCACAGAGCCGACCTTGACATGGACGATGCCGTTTTCCACCGTCCAGACAGGGACGTGCTTTTCCACGGCGGCATCGGTGGTGCCGGGAACGATCTCGCTCATCGGCTCGCCGCAGCAGACGACAGGGACGCCTGCGTCCTTAACTTTGGCAATGATGTTACCGCAATGCTTGCAAATGTAAAACTTCTGCTCCATGATGATTCTCCTTTTCTTTCTTTAATAGTTTTCTGCGTGAATTTCAAAATAGCTCTGGGGATGGTTGCAGGCGGGGCAAACCTCCGGGGCCTTCTCGCCCACGACGATGTGACCGCAGTTGCGGCACTCCCACACCTTGACCTCGCTCTTGGCGAAGACCTCCGCCATCTCCACATTGTGCAGCAAGGCACGGTAGCGCTCCTCATGGTGCTTTTCAATGGCGGCGACCAGGCGGAAACGCTGGGCCAGCTCATGGAAACCTTCCTCATCGGCAGTTTTGGCAAAGCCATCGTACATATCCGTCCACTCGTAGTTCTCACCCTCAGCGGCGGAGAGAAGGTTTTCTGCGGTGTCGCCAATGCCGTTCAGTTCTTTGAACCACAGCTTGGCGTGTTCCTTCTCATTATCAGCGGTTTTGAGGAACAGTGCCGCGATCTGCTCAAAGCCTTCCTTCTTGGCCTTGGATGCAAAATAGGTGTACTTGTTGCGCGCCTCGGACTCACCGGCAAAGGCAGCCATCAGGTTTTTTTCGGTTTGAGTTCCTGCGTATTTCGTTTCTTTCATGGTGGATACTATGAGTGATTTTGCCGTCCACAGCTTCATAAAGCTTGAACTGCTCGGTGTGACCGAAATGCTGAAAGATTTGACCGTTTTCATAGGCAACTGCAATTTTCATAATGGAATCTCCTTTGCAAGTTTTGCCTGATTTTTCCATGTTGGCTCTCTGCATCCGGCAGCAACGGCCGCAGTGAGCTGCCTCCTGTCCTCCGCAGATGCGGTAGTTTCCCCCGGTGATGTGCAGCGGTTTCCCGTGGACAAGACACGCTGCGATCTTGCTCCGTGCGCTTTCGTAAATCTCCTGCACGGTAGAGCGGGAAATGTCCATTTGAGCGGCACACTGCTCGTGGGTTTGCTGCTCCAAGTCAACCAGCCGAATGACCTCGTCTTCGTCCAGCGTCAGCAGGATCGGCTCGGTATTCTCGCACCCGTTGGGACAGAATGTATCGACCTGTGGTACGCCACAAATTTGACGGCACCGTGGCGGTCTTGGCATGGGAGCTTTCCTCCCTTTGTATTCGGTATATTCCGATTGTAGCACTTTGAGCAGAAAAAAGCAATTTTTTTCAAAAGCTGCTACATTTTCCGTCCTCATATGTGTGCCGGCTGATATTCGGAGTCGAACGCTACATGTGAGCCTTGTTCGTAATGCCCACCGATTATGACCGCAGCGGCAGTCACAGCATCCACATGCAAGCGTTCCCGGTAATGCTTGCATTTTCGTAAAAAAACGTTATAATTGAATCAGTTAAATCAAAGGAGCTATCAACTCATGAAATCACATAAATACTGGTCCTTAGGCGCACTTTTCTGTATGTTGGGATGCATTTATTCTGGAATCAAAAAATCTATGACTGCGCATAAATACTTTGCCTATTCTTCATTGCTTTGTATGGGCATGTCCATTTATTCCGGTCACAAACTGGTTTCTCCAAAGAAGAAAAAAATCACTAAATCAAATAATAGTGAGAATAGTTAAACAAAAAATTTCCTTTATTCATCAAAGACAAAGTTGCTGGAGAATTTTTTTCTCCAGCAGCTTTCTTCATATAGAAAACCACAAGCTATGCTTGTGGAAGAATAGAGCCGTAGCGTTGAAACGGTAGAAAAAGAACCTCCTTTTGCTATAATTAGAAGCGGGTAACGCCAACCGCATAGGGCCTTTGGTTCAGCCTACTTTTTGGAGCTGGGCCTCTCGTGCCAGCAGCTCGAACAGAATATCCCGGCCCTCTTCACCGACCCCGCGTGCGGCCATGTGCTGCGGGCGAAAGGCTTCGTGCAGGACGAGAACGGCTGGGTGGAGCTGAACGCCACCGCCGACGGCCTGACGGCAAACGCTATCCCCAAGGGGCAGGAAGTGCTCATCGTGATCGGGGAGGGGCTGGAGAAAGAACGGATTGAGGCAAGATTAAAGGGGTAAGGCAATCCCCGTATATCGTTGTATCTTTCCATAAATAGTTTGTCTCCCGCCCAAAGCAGGCGTATAATAGGGGAAAAGAAACGCTAACGGAGAATTCCCTATGAACGGCACCGCATTGCGCAAACCGACTGCCCGGCGGGTGGTGGGCATGGTGGCGGGCATCGTCATCATCGCCCTTGGCATTGCGCTTTTCAAGCAGTCCCACCTCGGCAACGACTCCATCAGCGCCCTGAACATGCGGTTGGCGGAGCTGCTCGGCATCTCGCTGGGCACCCAGAACCTGTGCACGAACATCCTGTTTTTCCTGCTGGAATTCTGGTTCGGGCGCAAGTACATCGGCCTTGGCACCTTCGTCAACGGCATCTGCATCGGGTACATCGTCACGGCGTTCTATGACCCCATTCACGCCCACTTCGGCGACGCGCCGTCGCTGGCGGTGCAGTTGGCGTGGGTCATCGCGGCGGTGCTGGTCACGGCGCTGGGCGCTGGGTGGCCTTGTGGGCCTTGGCACCTTGATCTGTGCGTTCTGCCTTGGGCCCTTCATCCAGTTCTTCGATCGGACGTTCTCCCAGAAGGTGCTGCAATACAAACCGAACAATTGAGAAACCCCGCGGCGTCAAATCATACGCTGCGGGGGTCTTTTTTATTGCTGCCGTTAAGCAGAAAATGAAGGAGATCTATCTTTCAAAACCGCCTGCGGACTGTTGCAGCGATGGGGAGCCACAACAAACCCATCAGACAGGCTTTGGAAGAAGCAAATAGGGATGTGAGAAATGCACTGTCACAGGTTGATGCCGATTCCAAGAATCACGAATAGGATCGCCAGACAGATGCAGCTTAACATTTATCTGGAGATGGCCCAAGGATAAAATAGAAGCAGGATTAAAGCCGCTCACTGTGCTGGTTTCCAGCATGGTGAGCGGCTTTTTACTACAAATATGAGGAATCGAAGAAGTCTTTTAGTGTGATTCCCAAACCCAGACAGATTCTTTCAATCGTCTCTACGCTCAACTGGCCTCCCCGACGAGCAGTGGTTTGGATTGTGGAGTACGATATTCCGCATTTCTTTGTCAACACACATAGATTCATATCACGCACTTGCATCAAATCCTGAACACGCTTGATCGTATCCACGAAAATCCTTCCTATCTTTTTAGTTCAAAACTTTTCCAACGATCTCAAATCTTTGCTCTGGAGATATAAGGATTGGCGAATATTTGGTGTTAAGAGAAACCAAAACCGGTTGATTGTGCACCACGCCATAGCTGTCGGTGAGAAGCTCCGCGTGGAACTTGTCTGGGGTATGCTCATCGTATTTTTTCAGATACCCACAGTCATCATATACAAATATCCCGATATCCCCGCATTCAAGTTCTTCGCAACGCTTCACCCATACGATTTGTCCGTTATGATAACGCGGCTCCATACTATCACCACTAACGTATATCCCGAACTCAGCCTCTGCTGGAACGCTACTGGCAGGCACCTGTATCTGATGGAACATTTCACCTTCAAGAAAAGCTCCTAGACCTGCCGATACCGGTAGGTCTGATACGGGCATCTCTATATAGTCGATTTCCGCAGGCTCTTCTGCGTCTGGCTGGTAGCGCCGGGATGCAATCAAGTCCATTTCGTACTCGGCAACTTTTTTTGCCCGATGGCATTTAGAAGGGCGGGTTTCTGAAAGGTCTTTGTAAAGTAGGAAGGACCCTCCTTGATGTTCAATGCGTAGCAGATTGCAACTAGTTGATAGATGCTGGGAGTGGTGTATCCTTTTTCCCATTTGCTGATACCCTTGTCACTGACATCGACGCCATAGTTGTAGAGAAGTTTGGAGAAAGCTACAAGTGAATAGCCATTCCTTTTTCGTGTGCCTGCGAGAATCTGACCAACCTCATTGCTATCCCTCGCAGCGACTGCATCATAGCGCACTGTGGATGGGGCTATGTGCATTTTGGTGAGCGTGGTTTTCTTTTTCATAACAAGAACACTCCTTTGTGATCCGGTAAACGAAAAACAGCTCGTGGCACGCAGTATGACTCGCAAGTAATGCACGCTGCATTCTGATAAATCTGCAAAAAGGAGGAATTCTGATATGTGGTGATTACAACCTTCGCCGTGAGAAAAGATACGTCGAAGTGGATGTTCGTTTTACTCCTGACGGCAAGATCCGTCCTCTTGCCATAAACTATGACAAGACTCGCACTTATGGAATTGATCGTGTCTTGGCAGTCAAGCACGGTACATCACGTTTTGGCGTGAAAGGGCATTGCTTCACCTGCCTGATTTGCGGGCAGAAGCGGAATCTTTGGCTTGAAAAGGGCAAGTGGTTCGTGGAAGCCTACTGCTCCGTGCCGGAAAGCCGTACTTCGTAATGGCAAGATACTTATCGCGTGCAGAACTTTCGTGCATAGCAGGCAAATATATTGAAATGTACTATGCACTCTTCGGAATAAGCAAAAATGACCCCGCTCCTATTAACCCAGAGCAGTTTGCAAATTCTGTTCTTGGACTGAACCTGAAGATGTTGCCGCTGTGTAGCGATGGTCACATCCTTGGATTAACGGTTTTCCAGAGATGTAGCTTCACAGCAACCCTTGAGGATGGAACAAAGCTTGTTGAAGTATTTATGCCGAGGGATATCGTAATCGATTCTGCTCTTGCGGCAGACAGACGCACCGGATGCCGGAATTTCACAATAGCGCATGAAGCAGCACATCAGATTTTGGCTGATCTGTTTCCGAACGACTACGGAAAAGCAGTCAAGTGTCGTGGGCACATTTCCTATCGGGAGAGAAACGGAAAGCCCTCGTGGGAAGAATGGCAGGCGGATACCCTTGCAGCAGAGCTGCTGATGCCAACATTTCTGATCAATGCCGAAATAGAACGTGTAGCGTTGACTCTGCCAAATGGGATTCTGTACAAATCAGTGTCTGACCCTAACTATGAAAAAATTCTGGAGATGGCTCAACGGATTGGGGTTTCTTGGTCTGCAATCAGGATCAGACTGCAGCAGATGCAGGTTATAAAAGGCAAACCCATCCACTGCCATCCATTGGACATCATGCGATTTGGAGAATGAATATGATTCAGTTAAAGAACCGTCCCTTTGCCGGTAAAGCACCGACTACTACACAGCATGCAGAATTTAGCATAGGCTGGAGATTTTGCCCTGTTTGTGGAAATAAGTTATACCAAAAAATCGAGGGGTGTTCAGGTATACTACAAGTGAAGTGCAATAGATGCAAAGAAACCCTGAGACTTGATCTGGCATTTAGATGCCGGTGATTTTCCAGTCATTTTAACAAATACGGGTGCATTGCACCCTGAATATGGACTGTTCGCTCCGAGCAACGGGCCATTGCCGCAAGGCAATGTATGAAACGTGCTCCAAATAGCCGGGCAACAGCTGATTGAGAGATTTTCTTTGAAGATCCCTCAGTTGGTTGTTGTCCGGCTATTTTTTTAGCCTTCAGGAAGCCTGCTCCCGTAAAAAGGAGCAGGCTTTATGTTTGTCCATTTTTCGTGGATGCCCCAAGCAGCGAAATATCCGTAGCCTTCCAAATTTTTGACTTTTTACGATTTATCGAAAATTTTGAGGTTTACGATGTCTTTTAATAAAGGCTATGAGTTGAAGAAGTTTGAAGCACACTGGGAAAAGTTGCGCATCGAGTACGCAGCTGCGGGAATGACGGAAGATGCCATCCAGAAGATGTACGACTATGACCGTCAGCAGTTCAATTCAGAGCGTACCTTCGTCGAGCGGACGCAGGAATTCACTGCTCCTGCGTATGAAAGTTCCGAGGAAGAAGCATCTCCCTTGATGTTGCGCTATCAGGAGGCCATTACCACAAAGGATACCTATCACGAAACTAAGAGTAAATTTGTATGGATCAGTGAAATCGAGGACGAGCATCTTCTGTCGGCATTTGAAAAGCTGTCCGATGAGGATCTTGAGCTCTTAACACTCTACATCTATGAGGGTTATAGCATGGTTGAATTATCTAAAGCTTATGGCATCGATCACCAGAACATTAGTAAGCGAATTATCAAAATTACTAATTTTTTGAAGAACTTTTAATTTTAGGGTGCAGAATGACCATTTTCGTCGGCTACCAAGTGAAGGGACAATTTCCCAGGCGGCATCTGCCGCAGGGCAAAGCGTCCGACTTCATGGCCCTTGAAAACTGAATAGTTCTGTCATCTGGTACTCCGATAATGATACTTCAGTAATTCGCGGCCCGGTCACAAAGCAGACGGGGTGGCTGAAATGCCAATGAAGCGGTACAAGTCCGCTGCCAGATGTTCATGCCCCACTCGCAGGGAGCCGAGGGCGAATATGCGAGACCTTTAATCATATTGATCCGGGAACTGTCGGGTACGTTCCACGCATCCGGCAGTTCCCGTTTTTTACGTATTCTTATTTATTCTTTACCCGAATATCCACTTTTGATACATAGGAGGACACTTTTATGGACGAGTTGAACCCCACGGTGCGCGAGCAGGAGATCTACGAGGAGATGGAGCTGACCCCTGAGATGGTCAAGTCCATCCGAACTCTCTGCGGTACCTGTCTGCGGCACTTTGTGGATGCAAAGGCTTTCAAAATCGCACTTGTACCCAGCCCAGACCGGAGCATGGACACATGCACCGTCTGCCAGATGCGGCGCGGCTATGATTATGTGGTCATGCACCACTGACCCAACCATACCACCATACCTTGAACGAAGCTCGTTGCGGAACATCCGGCAGCGGGCTTTGCACATAACAACGTGGAGGTACAATTTTGCAGCAAAACTGGAAATTCCAACGCGGAGACATCTTCTTCACCCATTTCGGGGCGAGCACCGGCTCGGAACAGCACGGTGACCGCCCGGCGGTCATTCTTCAGAATGATGTGGGCAATTATCACTCTCCGACCCTGATCGTTGCGACCATGACAAGCAAGGCAGAAAAGAAAGTAAACCAGCCGACCCACTGCCTGTTGGAAAACGCAGGGTTGAATATGCCGTCCGTTGTGCAGGCAGAGCAGATCTTCACCATCGACAAGAGCCGGCGCTGAAGTATCTGGGGCATCTGACCCCGGAGGAGATGCGCAGGGTGGATGATGCAGTGCGTATCAGCCTTGCGCTGAACCCCATGGGCAGCATCCAGCAGATAGAGCCTATCCGGCGCTCTACGGCAATCTACGCGCCGCCCGAGGTGGTGGATGGCAAACCGCCTGTCTACCCTATACGCCCATCCGGTCGTCCTTTGAGAACGCCGGAAGCATCGAGGAAATGATGCTGTACACCGAGTTGCAATCCGCGGTTCATGCCATGATCCAGCGGCTGGAATACAGCTTCACCTTCAATCCCAGCCTGCTCACCAGCCCGAAGCGGAAGCAGCAGGTGGCTGAGATCTTAGAGGAAGCCGAGAAGTACATTTGGAGAATCAAGGAGGAAATGCGATGCGCCTGAACGAAAACAATACTTTCATTGGTATCAACCCGCCGTACCAGCTTTCGGTCATCCACAGCAGCAAGCTGATCTATCCCCGCGAGATCTACCAGCGGGGCGTAGAGCGCAAGAGAGTGGAGCTGATTGCAAGGGACTTCAACGAGTACATCGTTAACGAGCCGAAGGTCAGCTTCCGCAACGGCAGGTACTATGTAATGGATGGGCAGCACACCATCGAGGGCTGCATCCTCCTCAACGGCGGCGAGGACCGCCCGATCCTCTGCAAGGTCTACACCGGTCTGACGATGGAGCAGGAAGCCCTGCTCTTTGCCGAGCAGAACGGTCACGCCGCACCCCTGTCGGCGGGCATCAAGCTGCGCGCCAAGGTGGTGGGCGGCGATGCGCCTTCCAAGGCGTTTGTCGCAGCCACTAACCGGGCGGGGCTTTCCCTCAACTACGACAGTATGCAGCTGAGCGACTACCGCATCGGCTGCGTGGGCACGGCGCTGAAGCTGTACGACCAGCTGGGCGAAGAGATCTACTGCGAAGCTCTGCGGCACATCGTGGAAGCGTGGGAGGGCAGACCGGATTCCTTCCGGGCGGCTGTCCTGCGGGGCGTGATGTACTTTGTGCAGCTGTATCATGGGCAGTACAGCGAGGAGCGGCTTGTCCGTGCGCTGAGCGGCGTCCATCCCATGGAGCTCTACCGTGTCAGCCGGGATAACCCCGCCAAGCTTCCGGGCTGGCGGCGGTACGTTTACCCCATCTACACCACCTACAACGGCAAGTGCAGGAAAGACGCACTGCCGATGAAGTTCTAAGCTCAAATATCTCCTTTGGCAAGTGAGATGGTCCCCGAAAAAGACCATCACACTTTACATATAGTATTTTCTGCTGAATAATCGACATATTGAACTAGAAAGAGAGGACAGGAATGAGCGAGATCGCAGCCTGCACTTTGATTCAGGAAGAGCCTGGCCGAAAGACGGAGAGGTATCTGACGATGTTCAAGGACTACCCGGATGTGGTGACGGTGGAGCATCTTCAGGAAATGCTTGGCATCTGCCGGAAGAATGCGTATCTGCTGGTCAAGCAGAATAAGATCCACTCGGCGCGTGTAGGACGCAGCTATAAGATACCAAAACTCTGCGTGGTAGAGTACCTGCTCGATCAGGATCGGCAACTTGGAGGGATGCACCTTTCAAACTCCCTTGCGCCATCCTTGCAAAACACTCCAGAATCTTCTAAACTTATGATGCCTAAGCAAAGGACGTTTGGCTGCGAACAGAAAGGAGCATAACTATGACAAATGTGGCCGGACATTTAAGAGAACAAAACGGTATGTATCAGATGATTCTGAGCTGGAAAGACACAGATGGAAAGCGCAGAACCAAATCCATCAGCACAGGACTTCCTGTTAAAGGAAACAAAAAAAGAGCTGAATCTCTGTTGCGTAAAACACAAAAAGAGTTTAACCCTGAAACGATGCAGCAGGTTTCCGACCTGCCGGTATCGGAATATCTGAACCGCTGGCTTCGAGAAAGCGTAACGAGCCTTCCGCCCGAAACCTATGGCAGATATGCTTATGATCTGGGAAGGGTAGTTGTCCCATACTTTGAAAAGAAGCGGCTGTCTTTGAAAGCACTCTCTCCGCGCGATCTGGAAACGTTCTTCCGCTATGAGCGTCAGCAGGAGGAGGCCAGTGTACAGCAGCTTCTGGATTGGCACAAGGAGTTGACCGGTGCCCTGCAATATGCCGTTGACAATAATTGGCTGAAGGTCAGCCCCATCAAAGAAGTTGACCCCTGCCTTGATAACTCCCCGGTACTTTTCACCGACTTCATCACGGACTGGTTGAAAATGATGAAGTCACGAGTGGAAATCACAACCTATACCAGCTATGAAAGAGCAATCGTTCACAAGATCGTCCCATATTTTGAACCGCTCCACTATACATTGCAGGATATGGAACAGCATCCCAAATACATCCAAGACTTCTACCAGCATGAGTTGGATCGTGGCCTTACGGCAAACACCGTCATTCACTATCACGCCAACATCCGCAAATGCTTGCAGTACGCTTTTCAAATCGGCATGATCCGTTCCAACCCGGCAGATCGCGTTGAACGTCCTCGTAAGGAAAAGTTCAAGTCGGAGATTTACAGCGGTGAAGAACTGGAGCAGCTTTTCAAAGCGATTCAAGGTGACCCTTCGGAGTTTGGCGTTATCATGGCTGCATTCTACGGCCTGCGGCGCAGTGAAGTTGTTGGCTTGAAATGGGATGCCATTGACTTTGAAAACAAGAAAATCAGCATTCAGCATACGGTTGTGACCGCAAAGGTCAACGGAACGCTAACAGAGATCGCACGAGATAAGACAAAAACAAAGTCGAGCTGCCGGACACTTCCCCTAATCCCTGCCTGTGAGCAGATGCTCAATAAAATGAAAAAGGAGCAGGAGCAGAATCGGAAGGTCTGCGGCAAAAGCTATTGCACCGATTATCTTGACTATATCTATGTAGACCCGATGGGAAAACGGATTCGGCCCGATTTCCTGAGCCAGCATTTCCCGGATTTTCTGGTCGCACACCAGATGAAGCGTATCCGCTTTCACGATCTGCGCCATAGCTGCGCCAGTCTGCTCTATGCCAATGGCGTGAGCCTGAAGGAGATTCAGGAGTGGCTGGGGCACAGCGACATCAGCACGACAAGCAACATTTATACACATCTGGATTTCTCCAGTAAGGTATCTTCGGCGAATGCAATCGTCAATATCTTCCCAGAAAACGCCAAAGTATAAAAAATGGGCAAAAAAGAAAAACAGCCTAAAATCTTTCGATCCTAAGCTGTTTTATGATGAAGTGCCGATGGTGGGACTCGAACCCACATGGTTTCCCGAACGATTTTGAGTCGTTTGCGTCTGCCATTCCGCCACATCGGCTGATATTCAATTTTGGGACATTCGTACCGGTTTCTGAAGATTGGAGGGATGTTCAGGAGGGATGTAAGAAATCCTGCTTCGACAAACCTTCAAAATTCAACGCACAATCGTGAATTTCTCGTACAGACAAGAAAAATCACGAAGCGGATTTTGAGTCCCCCTCGTCTGCCATTCCGACACACCGGCGTATTCTATTTTACAGATAACATAGTTATTATAGCGGATTTTTCTCCCAAAATCAAGATGCAGCTCACAACTCATCAAATTTCTGCAAATTTCCTCTCCCCTTTTTGGTCGCGGGCGTGTATACTGAGAGAGACAACATCATACCCAAAGGAGTATTCTCTATGAATCAGTTTCTTTCTGCCCCCGTTACCGACGCCCAGCTCCAGCGCGACGCACTGTTAGGGGCGCTGGTGGGGCTGGCCCGCTCCACCGTCAACGAGCCGAAGACCGAGGACACCGACCGTGTGCTGACCTCCGGTCTCCGGCTGGCTGCCGACCCGGACGCTGCCGAAGACGCGCTGTGCCGGATGTACCACATCGTCGAGACGGAAAAGCACCGCGTCGCCCCCAACTGCGCCATCTGCACCATGCGCTGCGGCAACACCGACAACTACGACCTCGCCCGGCTCTGGGCCGCGCCGGAGAACATCCGTGCCCTCAAACTGCGGCTGCTGGCAGCAGTATTCCGGCTGGCACAGGGCCGCCCGGACGCCCGCACACAGGAAGTCATCGACCAGGCCCTTTTTGTCCTCGCCGAAGACTGGGACGAGGAACTTCTCGCCCCCGTCGTGAAGCGGGCCGAGGACTGCTGTGCCGGGTAAATTCCCCGGAAATTTCTGCTTTTCCCCGCGCGCTGCATTTCTTTTCTCTCCGCTGCGCCGCACACAAATCCGGACAGTTTCTTTTTTATCAGGCATTCTTTCCCCTTTTTGTCAGAATTGAGTGCTCCGGGCGCAGAAATATGGGGATGCTTTTTCCAAAAAACACTTTACAAACGTCAAAGAAATAACTATTATATAAGTATAGTGCTTCCAATCGTTGGCACGAACAGAAAGCGGTCGGACTGACCGGTAATACAGCTTCCGGCCCGGAAATCATCCACGTTTCCAATTTGCAGTGGAATACAGGAAAGAAGGTATAAGCTATGTCTGAGAAAAAGTCTGCTGTCCCCGCAGCGGCCGCTGCTCCTGAGACTCCTGCGGCAGAGCCGAAGAAGCGCAGATCTTCTGGTGCTGCACAGCGGCGCGGCCGTCCCCCGCTCTCCCCGGAGGTCTATGTCGAGTTCGGCACCAACCAGTACAACATCACCGATGTCATCGAGCGCGCAAAGGCCGACTACCGCGCCACCCATAAAGTGGGCGTCCAGTCCTGCAAGGTCTACGTCAAGCCTGAAGAGGGTATGGCCTACTATGTCATCAACAAAGTCTCCGGCAAGCTGGAGCTGTGATGTTCCTCAACACGAACAAAGGCGTCTGCACAGTCATTTGTGCAGACGCCTTTTCTTTTTTATAAGCCGTACAGTTCGGTGTACTTTCGGGTAAGGTACTGGATATAATCCTCAGCACTGAAATCGCCGCAGGCATTCTTCACCACGTCGGCAGGCTCCATCAGCCCGCCGTACTGGTGGACTTTTTCCCGCAGCCACGCCGTGATGGGTGTGAGGTCGCCCCGGGCCGCTGCGCCCCAGACGTCCACGTCCTGCTCCATCCGGCGGAGCATCTGAGCGCCGTAGGCACTGCCCAGCGCGTAAGACGGGAAGTAGCCGAACGCGCCGCCCGACCAGTGGCTGTCCTGTAAACAGCCATCCCGGTCATTCGGCACCTCGATGCCCAGATATTCCTTATAAAGCTTCGCCCAGACAGCCGGCACATCTTTTGCTTCCAGCGTGCCGCCGATGAGCTGCTTTTCGATCTCATACCGTACCATGACGTGGAGGCAGTAGGTCAGCTCGTCCGCCTCGGTGCGGATGAGGCTGGGCTGAGCCTTATTGACCGCGCGGTAGAACTGCTCTGCGCTCACGCCGCCCAGCTGCCGGGGAAAGAACTCCTGCACCTTGGGATAGATCGCTTCCACGAAGGGCCGCGACCGGCCAATGAGGTTCTCATAGAAACGGGACTGGCTCTCGTGGACGCCCATCGAGACGCCGCCCGCAAGACAGGTGTACTGTAGGTCATCCCGGATGCCCAGTTCATACAGAGCATGGCCGCCCTCGTGGAGGACAGAGTACATCGAGGATGCCACATTGTGCTCGTCGTAGTTGGTGGTGATGCGGACATCCTTATTGTTGAATTCCAGCGTGAAGGGGTGCTCCGTCTCACCCAGACCACAATGGCTGCGGTCGAGGCCCATCACCTCCATCAGATAGTCGGCGAAGGCCTTCTGCTGTGCTGCCGGGTACTCCTGATGCAGGAAGCTGTCGTCGATCTGCGGCTTCTCGCCGATTTTGTGGATGAGCGGCACCAGCCCCTCCCGCAGCGTCGCAAAGAAGCTGTCCAGCATCTTCCTATCCACGCCGCGCTCGTACTCGTTCAGCAGAGCATCATAGGGCGCTTTCGAGGCGTCATAATAACCGGCAAAGCGGCGGTTGTAGTCTACAAGCTCCTGCAAAACGGGGCAGAACAGGGCGAAATCGTCCTGCGCCTTGGCCTTGTGCCAGACGTCGTCCGCCCGGTTGCACAGCTCTTTGTAGGCCATATATTCGTCCGCCGGGATGCGGGTCAGCTGCTCACAGCTGCGGCGCAGCTCCTCCACTTCGCGGCGGTGGACGAGGTCCAGCTCCCCGGCCCGGGCGCTCAGCTCATCCAGCAGCGCTTTCGTCTCGGGGCTGGTCATCAGCTTCTGGCTCTCTCCCGCCAGAATGCTCATGGCCACGCCCCTGCCCTCGGAGGTATCGCTGGGCGCGGTGGTCACAGCGTCCAGATAAAGGGAGCTGTCCGCACAGTGGTAGGCGTACAGCTTCTTTTGCAGCAATTCCAGCTGCTGCAAGGCGCGTTCTATCTCCATTGTCATTCTCCTTTTTCTTTGATTTTTATCCCCACCCGAACAGCTTCCGCTTCGGCACCTGAACGGGGTCGGGTATCTCAAACTCGTACCGCTCGGTGGCGTTGATGACCGTCGTGCCGCCCCGGGTGCAGACACGGGGCAGGTTTGCCCCATAATTCAGGTGCATATGTCCGTGGATGAACCACTTGGGCTGATACTGGTCCATCAGATCGTTGAACACCTGAAATCCCTTGTGGGCCTTGTCGGTGCCGTCGTTGAGGCCGGATGCCGGGGCATGGGTCAGCAGGATGTCGATGCCGCCCGCCCGCCGGGCCGCGAGCCAGAGCTTCCGGACGCGCCGCCGCATTTCAGCCTCGGTGTACTGGAAGGTGTCATCCCTGTTGTACCGATTGCACCCGCCCAGACCCATGATGCGCAGCCCCTTCCAGACATAGACCGCATCATCCACACAGATGCAGCCACCCGGTTCTGACTCCTTGTAACTGCCGTCGTGGTTGCCGTGGACGTACAGGATGGGGGCGGTGGTGAAGTTCGTGAGGTATTCGAGATATTTTTTCGGCAGATCACCGCAGGAGAGGATAAGGTCGATGCCTTCCAGCCGCTTGCGGACACTCTCGTCCCAGAGCAGTTTGGATGGCACATCCGAGATCGCAAGTATTTTCACGATGTTTTTGCTCCATTCTTTTCTATCCTTGGGGCTTTGCCTGTTACTGCGGCGTTCCCTTTACGATGTCCAGACCATTGACGTTCAAAAGGCTGCGGGTCTTGGCGTCCAGTTCGTCGTAGCTGGGCAGTTCGCCCTCTACGCACTCTTCCAGCCAGTCCATCTCCATCAGTTCCTTGGGCGTATAGATGCCGGAAGCCGCATGGTGAAGGGCATGGCCCTGACTGTAGCTCTCGGTCGGGAAGACCTGTATCTCCCCATTGCAGAGCTGGCGCTCTGCCATCTTGAGCAGCTGCATGGTTCCGTCGTTCAGCCGGGTGGGGTATTCCACCCGCTCGGCACCGCTCTTGAGTCCCCACCAGTAGTTGATCGCCCTGCCGCCGGGGGCGCTGTCCCATGTCCCGGCGAACACGGAGCGGACGATCTCGGTGAAGAACACGTCCCACCGCCACTCCGGCAGGCCCAGCGGCTGCAGAACGCCGTCGGGCAGACGGCGGCAGAGGCCGTAATCGCGGTAGGTTCCTTCCGGCTCCCGGAAGTCCTGACTGTAGAAGACTTCGATGTCTTTCCTGTCCGAGAAATCCTGCGGGTGTGCCGCATCGCACAGGCAGGCCCAGCGCAGCACCACCCGGCTGTCGGGCCGGACGGCACGCACGCCCTGGGCAAAGGCATTGATGGCCGCAGGCACACCATACACCGGGTTTGCAGCCACATAGCCCACCTTGTCGCTGTGGGAGACGATGCCCGCCAGCATTCCCAGCAGATAGGTCACCTCATAGGTGCGGGGGTAGTAGGTGCGCACCAGCGGATGGGGCGCACTGAGGGAACAGTTCAAAAAGCGGGTCTTGGGGTGCTGGGCCGCGACCTTCAGGCAGGCGGTGTGCATCCGGGCGCTGGTGGTGAAGACGATGTCCGCGTGGTCGTGGGCCACCTCTTCCAGCACCTGCTCTGTGTCCACCTCGGGGTTGATATTCTCCCGGCAGCTGACATAGAGCTTATCCGGGAAAGCTTTCACCAGCGCGGCACGACCCTTGTCCTGTCCGCGCACCCATGCGCTGGTCTGGGCGTTGTGCTCGTGGAGGAACACCACCCGCAGCTCGCTGGGGCGGGAGCTGAAAATGTTCAGCTTGCTCAGCAGCGGCTCCGAGCTTTGCTTCGGCTCCAGCAGCAGTTCCACAGCGTGGGGCTCTGCCAGAATTTTCACCTCGTCCCAGAGGCGGGCCAGATTCTCCCGCACCTCGGTCGGGGTGGACTCGCAGGCATCGGCATAACGGTACACCGACAGGTACACCAAAAGTGCGTCGCCCGGCGTCAGGCCCAGTGAGCCGCCGCCCAGCGCATAGAACTGCTGGCTGAACATGGTGTAGAGGGACGAGAAATTCAGCCGGTCATCCTCCGTCCACGCCTCGCCCGTGGCCTTGCAGGCCAGCGCCTGCAGCTTTGCATAGCCCCCCAGCCGGGAGAAGCTGACGTAGTTGATGCGGGAAAACTTGTAAAAATCAAGGAACTCGTAATAGAGCTTATTTTCCAGCGTGTCGTTCTTTGCCGGGATGAGCCGGGTGACGGTGCCGGGAATTTTCACGGCCTCATAGTATTTGAGGACGGAGACACGCTTGTTGCCCTCCTGCACATAGAATTTGTTCAGGTATTCGAAGGCAATAATAGGGGTGTGGATCCCCTCTTCCAGATGGGCGTCACAGAGGTTCGACCACTTGACTGCAAACTCGGTGTCGTCGTCCAGAAGAGGCATGAAATTGGAGGCAAAGGCGGTGTGGCGTCCGGCGGTCTTGGTACCCACGATGCTCTCGGCCGGGATGTCCACCAGCCCCAGAGGCTCCTGCGCCACGATGTCCACATCGGTGAGGATGTCGTCCAGCACCGCGAGATAGGGCGACTGCCCCCGGGCCACATTGGCCCGGTAGGCGCGCTGGCCCGCACGCTGGGCGCTGCGGTAATCTTCTATCATAAACAAAACTCCTTCTGCTTTTTCAGCAAGCGAAGAGGGATACTTTCCTCTACAGGATAGTATAGCATGAAAATCGAAATTATGGGAGACTTTCTCGCCGCAAGGTGTTGCTTTCGCACAAATTTTAAGGTACGATAAAAGAAACACACGTTTCTTGTGAGGTAAGCTATGCTTTGTGAAACTCTTCCCCGGCTGGAAGCCGACGAATATCCCGGCGGTCTGTGGTACTACGAGCCCCACACCTACCAGCCCTACCGCTATGTGCTGGGGCGGGTGGGCCGCCGCCCGCTGGTGTGCATCGGCATCAACCCCAGCACCGCCCAGCCCGGCGCGCTGGATCCCACTCTGAAGAGCGTCGAGCGTCTGGCCAACGCCAACGGCTTCGACAGCTGGATCATGTTCAACGTCTACCCCCAGCGGGCCACCAACCCCAACGACATGGACAAAACGCCCGACCGCACCCTCTGCGACGAAAACCTCCGCTGGCTGCAGGCCGTGCTGGCCCAGACCGAGCCCACCATGTGGGCCGCATGGGGTACTCTGATTGAAAAGCGGGACTATCTGCCCGGCCTGATGCGGGAGATGGTTGCCCTGACGCGGGAAAAGAACATCCCCTGGGTGACCTTCGGCCCCCGCAGCAAAAAGGGCCACCCCCACCATCCCCTCTATCTGCGCAAGGACTCCACGCCGGAGCCTTTCGATGTAGAAAACTACCTCAACACCTGTTTTGAATGAATCTCTCAGGGAGGGAACCGCATGACACCGGAACGATATAAAAAACTGACAGACTGGCTCGAGGGACATCCCGCCCTGCGGGAGGGCATCATCCTGCTCAACCGCTGGCTTCCCCTCGTGCCTTTCGTCTGTTATCCGGTGCTTCTGGTGCTGCTCAACCTCCGGTGGTTCAGGATGCTCACCATCGGACGGGGCGGCGGCGCTCTTGATTTTATGCAGGTCATTGCCCGGGCCATTCTCGTTCCGGGTCTGGCGTTCGGGCTGGGTACTATCCTGCGGGCGAGGCTCAACTTTCCCCGCCCTTATGAGCAGCCGGGCTTCGTGCCGCTGGTATCTAAGGAGACCCACGGCAATTCCTGCCCTTCCCGCCACGCACTCAGTGCCGCCGTCCTCGGGATGGTGTGGCTCTACTTCTACCCTGCCGTCGGCGTCGTGATGCTGACCATCGCCGCCCTCATCTGTCTGCTGCGGGTGCTTTCTGGGGCGCACTTCGTCCGGGATGTGCTGGCAGGCGCAGCCTTCGGGCTTACGTTCGGCTTTGTGGGGATGTGGCTGCTGTGAGAAGCCTTTTGCAAAAAGCGCAAAAAAGTTTCAAATTTCTCTTGACAGAACCCCGGGGCTATGGTATTATACTTCTCGCAGCGTGCTTCGACTCACAGCTGCAAACCATATCAGAACCCAATGGGATAACAACGTGCGCCCGTAGCTCAGGTGGATAGAGCAACTGCCTTCTAAGCAGTGGGCCGGGGGTTCGAGTCCCTTCGGGCGCATTGATGTGGTGCCCATAGCGTAGTCGGTTAACGCGCCAGATTGTGGATCTGGAGACCGTGGGTTCGAGTCCCACTGGGCACCCCACTAAAAAGACCCGCGAGCATATGCTTGCGGGTCTTTTTCTATTGTGGGGATGTCCAGTGGGACTCGAACAAATAAATAGCGTGAAATGCCAGAGTGCAGAGCACCGAAAGGTGCTCTGCACTCTGGCATTTTTCTTTCTCAGCTTCCCAGCTGCTTCAGGATATTGGCGATCTCATCGTTGGAGTAGCCCTCCTTCAGCAGTTCGCTGCGGATGGCCGTGTCGCTCCTGCCCTGCCGGTAGAGGCGGGCTGCACTGTAAGGTACGATGGTGCCGCCTCCGGACGACAACACCGACCCGCTGCCCAAGCCTCCCGAACTGCCCGCACTCTTTGCCCCGGCGTTTGCCGCAGCCTGCTGGGCGCTCTGGGCTGCCTTGGACTGCTTGAGCGCCCATTCGCCCTTTGCGATATTCAGCTTTTCGCTGGTTGCATTGTTGTTGAACTCCTGCTGGCGCAGGGTGTCCTGATACTGCCGCTCCGCCTGCTCGTTCTTATACTTCTGCTGGGCAAGGCTGTCCTGCCGCTGGGTCTCCTGCATCTGCTGGTCCCACGCAGCGTCAGCACGCTCGGCCGCGTAGGCGCGGTCTTTCGCGTACATATTATACCCGGTGTTGGCCAGCGCACCCACCAGCGAGCCGATGCCGGTGGTCCCGGTGATGGCCAGCTGCACCGCGTCGCCGATAACGCCCAGAATGCTCAGCACACCATTGAACGCCTGCTTGCGCTTGGCGATGGCCTGCTGCTCCTGGTTGGAATAGTAGCCGTACAGGGTGTCCAGCCGGCCCAGATAGTCCTGATAGCGGCCATAGTCCTGCTCGTAGGCTGCATTGTAGGCGCTGCCCTTCCGGTCGAGCTGACTGTAATAGTCCGACAGCTCCGCATTATACTGCGCCTGTGCGTTCTTCTCCTGCGTGTTGAGCTGGTCGATCCGGGTCACGACATCGTCGCCCTCACTGTTGTAGGTGTCCAACGCCAGCCGGTAGAGGGACGGCAGGGCGTCGTTCAGCGCGCCCATCTGCTGCTGGTACGCCTGCTGGGCCACACTGGCCGCATAGCTGGAGCCGTAGCCGCCGGTGAGGGCCGCAGCCTGTGCGGCGGCGTCCGCGCTGGCGTTGCGGGCGTTCTGGGTGTACTGCTGGGCATACTGGCGGTAGAGCGGGTCCTGTGCATAGCTGTACTGGAAGCTGTTCCGCTCCAGCAGCTGGCCGATGAGGTCTTCGATGCGGCCCTGATAGGCGCTCTCATACTTGCCCGGCCGGTTCTGCTGCCAGTTTCTCAGGTCCGCTGCTGCGTCGGTGACGCTCTGGCCGGGGGTGTACACCGCATTTGTCAGTGCATTCTCCACCTCTTTGCGGCTGTTCAGTCCCGCCGTGCTGTAGGAGGACTGGGCTGCAGGCTGGGCAGCCACATCTTCCAGCAGCTGCTGTTCTTTCTTTTTCTCGGTGCTCATAAATTCTCCTTTCTCACTGGATGCTGTTCAGCCGGGCGCGCAGCGGCTCCGACATATTTTCCACGTCCAGATTGCAGAGCACATATTGTAATTGCTCCTGCATCTGGTATAAGTAGTTGCGGATGGCGCGGGCATCCTCCGCGTCCATGTTCTCGCTCAGATGGGGCAGTCCGATCTTCGAAAGTCCCGTGACACTTGCCATGTTCAGCTCACCTCCTGTGCCAGAATGCCGCCCTTCGCGGCGGCGCTCGTCCGGGTCAGGCTGCGCAGGGTGAGCTGGCCTCTGCCCTTCAGCCGGAACCGCAGGCTCCCGCACCGCCTCGGCACAAACGGAACATCGAAGCAGCGCCGCCCGTCGGCGGTCAGCTGGGCCAGTGTCTCCCACGCTCCGCTGTCGTAACTCACAGCCACCTCGATGCGGCTCTTCACCTCGGCCTCGAGCCGGAGCGTCAGCCGGGAAAGATACAGCTCTTCCGGGCTGTCCAGCCCGATGTTCCCGCTGACGAGCTCGAAGCTCACGCCGTCCTCGATGCCGCCCGCCTGCTGCCAGTTCTCCTCCCGGTCTGCATCTGCGGCCCAGATGGCCTTTCCGTCCCAGAGATAGAGCTGCCCGCCGCTTCCGGCCATCTCGTAGGAGCAGACATCTTCCTCCTGCCAGAGCCCCCGTTCGGTGTCATAGACCAGCAGCCGCACGGCCTGGGCTTCGCCGCTGCCCCGCACGAGGTGCAGATAATACCGCCCGTCCAGCGCGCCGCCCAGCGCCGACTTCACGTTCCGCAGCCGGGCCGGGTCGAGGGCTGTCGAAACTTTTGTGGGGATGCTGCCGTCCCAGGCCATCACGCCGTCGGGCGAGAGATAATAAAGCGTCTCGTTGATGACGCAGAGGCTCCGGGCCGCGCCCTTTGCCACGCCCCGGCAGCGCAGGCTGCTGAGCTGGAAATCCGAGGGCTTGGAGCCGTAAAGCTTGTGAAGGGTGTTTTCCTTGAAGAAAAGCGCGTATCCCATACAGGTAGCCGCGCCGGTAAACGCCCCGTCGCTGCCCACGGTCACGGCATAGCTGTCGGCGGCAATGCCCCGGTAGGAGAACCAGTTGGTGGGGTCGCCCAGCTTGCAGGCGTAGATGACATTCTCCTTGTTGGAGCATCCCCACACCCGGTTGTCGCACTCGGTCAGGTAGTCCATGTCCGGCACCCGGCGTTCCAGCTCCACCACCTCTGCCGAGACGAACTCCCGGCTGACGCTGCCGTCCAGACTCACCCATCTTACCGCTGCGCCGGTGCGGGTCAGACGGCCATAGAACCACTCGCCGCCCGGGTCGGCCTTGACGCGCAGGGCATCTGCGCCGGCGTCGTAGACGATGCGGTCGCCGTCCAGCTCGTTCCACTGCCCGGCCTGTTCCGCTGCAGAGCCGGTGAGGGTCACGGTGTCCTCTGCCGCAAAGTCTGTTCCCACCCCCTTTGCCGAGATGCGGCAGTAGTCCAGCACCACCGCCGACCAGTTTCCGGACGCCTCACTATATACTTCCAGCGTGCTCTCGCTGCTCCATGGCTTTTCCGGGTCTTCCACCCGCAGGAAAAGCTGGCCGTCCGTCGGCTTGTCGGGTTCAGCAGGGCCGCAGCCACTCACCTCGTAGACCTTGCCCTCCGCGTCGCAGGGTGCAAACTCCACGCTGGTGTTTTTGCCCGACCACACCGCGCCCAGAGCGCTCACCTTCCGGCTGGCAGTGTCGAAAGCCAGCTTGTCCGGGAAGATCAGGATCCTCGTTCCGATGCCCACCAGCGTTTTCCTGCCGTTCTCCACGGCGTCTTTCAGGGTCACTTCCATTTCATCCGTGTCATCCGGCGTGTAGACGAGGTCTCTGCCGCAGACGGTCAACAGGCCGTTCAGGTGATACATCCCGTTCAGGCCAGCTTCCTCCCGCAGCTTCCGCCGGGGCAGACGGGTGCTCAGGGCCGGGAAATTCCGGGCCGAAAAGTTGATGCCCGCGCTGTACTCTGCCTCGGTGCAGCTGTACGTCTCGTTCAGCCCGCCGAACACCCGCAGCATATTCCGGGTGTTTTTCAGGCCGTTCCGGTTCGAAAGTATCATCTTTCTCCCTCCTTACCAGCGCCAGCTGCAGCCCCGGGCGGGCAGATTCTTCCGCCGCAGCCACGCGGCCAGTTCGGCTAAGATGCTGTTGTACTGAGCCTGCTCACCGGCGTACCGGTCGTTCTCGCCCAGCGCGGCGTCCGTCATGGCGCACAGATAGTGCGGGTACAGGCTGTCGAAGGGCGGCGGCACCAGCAGCACGTCGTCGTCCCGCAGGCCGTTGTCCCACGCAATGTCCGCGCCCACACCCTCCCGGCTGTCGGCGCTGCTGGGCCGAAAAAATTTCTCCCGCAGCATCCCGTCCACCTCGCACAGCCAGCGCTGCCGGGTGCGGGCCGCGACACGGCTGCCCGGGCGCAGCTCTTCGGCCCGCTCCATCGCTTCTCCTACCGTCATAAAAAGCCTCCTTTCGCTTTTCCCAAAAAGGCCCGGCAGAAGCGGCCTTCTCCGCCGTTTCTGCCGGGCCGCGTTGTCTTATTTTACTGGGCCGCAGTCTCTGCCGCAGCGATGCGGGCGGCGGTGTACTCGTCCTGCTGCTGGCTGTGTTCCAGCACCTCGGCCACCTCAGGCGGCACTTCCACCTCCACGCCCCGGCGGATCTTGTAGTTCACGCCGTTGACGCTCACGAACAGATCGCCCTTGTACCGGCTGTTGTCCTTGAACAGCCGGATGCGGACATTCTTTTTTTCTGCCATAGCTTCTCCTTTCCGGCTGGCTCAGTTTGCCGCCGCAGTGGTGGAATAGCTGGACACGCTCTCGATGCGCACCATGTACTGCTCCACCAGACGCTCGGCGGCGCGCATCCCCTTCCAGCCCACAGAGGCGCGCTGGTTCAGCGGATCGTCGCCGTAGCCCAGCTGCTTGACGATGTGCTCCAGGCCGCCGCCTTCCAGCTCGGTGACGCCGTAGGCGTGGGCGCCCAGCACGAGGGTGCCAAAGACGGCCAGACCCTCCGGACAGGTAGCGTCCTTCCAGATCTTCGCCTCGCTGGTCTCGATGAAGCGGATGTTGCCCAGCTTGCCGATCTCGCCGCGGTACATGGTGTCGGGGTCGGCGTACTTGTGGGCCTCGATGAATTCCTTGCAGGTCTTGAGGTCGTAGGCGGCGTAGGGATGGATGATGGCGATGTAGCTGTCGCCGATGGGGTCAGCGTTCATCGCGCCCAGCTGTGCCGCCGCCTGGAAAAACAGCTTCGGGGTCAGGGTGCAGCTCTTGTCCAGCGCCTTGCGGCTGGTGACGGCAGTCTCGGTGCCGTCTGCGGAAAGCTTCGGCGCATAGATGACGTTGGTGCCGCCGGCCAGCACATCGCGGGTGATGCTGTCCATGGTGCGGCCCGCCTGGCTTGCCAGAACGCGGGTAGCCTGTACCACATTGTTGTCGATGGCCGTCATCTGCAGCACATCGGTGAGCGGAGTCCAGCCGCCGTACTGGTGCAGGTCGCTGGTGATGGTGGTCACATTCAGGGTCTGGCCGTTGGGAGTCACGCCCTCGGTCAGCGGGGTATCGGCCTTGGGCAGGCTGTCGTACTTGCGGAACTCAATGGTCTTGCCGCCGTTCTGGGGTACGGGATAGTAGTCCGCGAACTGGTCATGCACCAGACGGGGCTCGGCCTGGTCGATGAGGCGCTTCTCGTAGAAGGTCTTCATCTCGTTGGTCATGGTGCCGGTGGTGTTCTGCAGGCTGGCAGAAGGGTTGGCAAAGAGCTGGAGGTCCATCTTCAGGTTGTAGCTTTTCATGTCATTTGTCCTTTCTGTATCAAAATTTTCAAAAACTGATCTTCACCCCGTGCATCGCACGGCGTTCCAGTGCCTCACGCTGGGCGCGGGTCATGCTGGCCACATCGGCCCGGGTGATGGCCGCACCGCCGGGGCTGGTGCCGTTTTCCGCCGGGCGGGCCGAACGCTGGCGGATGCGCTCCACGACGCCCTGCTCCACGGTCTGGGCGGTCTGACGCAGAGTGTCGTTGTAGTGGGCCAGACGGTAGGCGTCGCCCATCCGCATCCCGGGCAGCTCCATCAGGCGGCGCATCTCGGGGTTCGCCAGCTCCTGCTTGAGCGAAAAATCCGGCATATCCCGGCGAAGCATCGCCTCTTCCGCCGCCCAGCGGGCGTGGAGGGCGCGGACGGTGTTCGTGCCCTCTCTCAGGCCCGGAATGGGCGGGAGCGGAAGCGGCGCAGGGCGTTCGGGCGGAGCAGGACGCTCTTCCGGCTCCTGCACTGCCGCCGGTGTCGGCACATCCGAAGCTTCCCGGCCCTCATCCGCCTTCATCGTCCCGGAGGCAATGGCCTGCTGAGCCTGTGCATGGCTGAGGGCAGGAGCGGAGGGGGCGGCGGCATCGCCGCCCTCCGAGGCAAAGAGCTGCAGATCCACCATCGACTGTTCTCCCCGTCCGCTCAAATCGGCGAAGCGGACATTGTCCGGGTAGCGTTCTGCCAGCAGGGCAAAGCCCGCCTTTGCAAATTCGAACGCCCCCTCCACCCACGGCTTCTGGGGTGCTGCCGCCGTCACGGCCAGACGCGGGCCGTCCGGCTCGTCCCACACGCCGCTCCTGGTGCCTTCCTCGCCCGCCAGCAGGGCGCAGAGGGTCTGCATCAGGGTGCTGGCCCCCGCACACACGATGTCCTGCCCGGCGGGGGCATAGCCCGCGTGGCCCGAGGCTTCCAGCCGGCAGGTAGGGCCTGCCGGGCCGTCCAGCTCGGTGTAGTTTACTTTTATCATCTCATTTCTCCTTTCTGCGTCTTCATCGCCCTCGCCATCGCAGCCGTGCTCAGCTCCTGTGCCGGGCCGCTGAGCTTGGGGGCTTCGGACTTTTTCTGCACTTCCAGCAGACCCGTCAGCTGGGCCATCTGGGCCTGCATCCGGGCCAGCTGCTGGGCGAGGGTGCCGTTCTGGCGCACCCGCTGGCGCACCTTTTCGATGCCCTCAAAGTCCATCATTTCCAGCGCCGCCAGCGCGGCGTCGGCGTTGGCCGGGGCGAAAAAGCCCAGCTGATAGCACTCCTTGGCCGTCTCGTTCTGCGACAGGCGGGAGAAGGTGGACTTTTTCTCCGCACTCACCACGATGTCGAACACCGGCTCATGACTGCCCAGCTCCACGCCGCCCACGACTCTTGCAGGCTGGGCGCGGAGCACCTGGCCCGAAAAGCGGACGAACTCGCTTTCGCCGCTCTTGCCGGTGATGCGGAAGATGCGCTCCTCGTCGTAGAACTGCCTCATCAGCTCGATGATAAGGCAGCACTCTTTGGCAAATGCCCTGTAAGCGCTCTTGAGCATATCCCGGCTGAGCTTCGAACCCGCCTCCTGCAAGGCCGCGATGGCCGAAGCTGCCGTCACGCCGCCTGCGGTGCCGCCCTGGGTCATGTCGCGGTTTCCGCTGATCTCCTTCAGCTCCTCGATGCGGCTGTTGCGGTAGCTCAGGCTGTTGCCCTGCAGACCCGCCGTCTGCAAAGGCCGGAAGCTGTCGTCGTTCAGCCGCCCCACCACATGGATGATGTCCCGCGACAGGTCGGTCAGCTCTTCCTCATTGACGCCTGCCGTGTCGCTCAGCACATACCGCTGGCGGGACGAGAGCAGGACGTTCTCGTCCATGGCGTGGTTCATCTTGTCGATGGCGGTCTGGCACTCCTTCATCACGTCGATGTACCCGAAGCCCGCCGGGCTGTCCTCTTCCATGAACAGCGCATCGAACACGAAGGGATACCTGCCGTGGTCGTAGAAGCCTCTTTCGGCCAGCACCGGGTCGTTCTCGCTGGCGTAGAGCACCACGCCATTGCAGAACTTGCAGTAGTGCAGGACGCTCCTGCCCTCGGGGGAAAGCTTTTTGTAGTACCAGTCCACCACGACGCTCTTGTCGCTGGTATCAAGGCCGCCGTCGTGGATGTAATGCGGCACGTCCAGCACGCTGGCAGTGCGTCCGGCCAGCTGGGGCCAGCGGCTTTCCAGCTGAGCCGTGTCGGCCAGACTCAGCGAGAAAAAGTGGGGCGACTCCTGAATATCGTCCACGCCCGGCTCCCAGTAGAGCATCAGCAGGTTCATGGGCCGGATGGCGATCTCGCCCACGCCGCCCCGCTGCTCCGGATCCCAGAACACGCCTTTGACTCCGGTCCCCTGCTTGAGCTTGCGCCACCAGGTGTCGCTGTACACCTGCTCATAGTCCGCCTGTTCCAGCACCACGGGCAGCACGCTGGAAAGCGCCTGTGCCGCTGCCTCATCGTCCTCGGCACGGGGCAGGACGTTGGGACTGGGGTAGTTGTCCATCGCGTCGGCATGCTTGTTGGCGATGGAGTTGAACAACCAGCCGCTGGACGGCTGGGGTTTGCCCTCCATCATGGAGTTCTGGCAGTTCTTCCAGTGTCCCATCCGGAACCACAGTTCGTTGTCCACCAGGCGCTTGTCCAGCGCGGCCTTGCCCGCCTTGTACCGCTGCAAGATCTGCGCAGCCTCAGCCACCTCTTCCGGCCCGATGGGCAGTTTTGTTGCTTCATCCATAATTTTTCTCCTTCCTGCCCTCTGTTGCAGGGCTTTGTCGTTCACGCCCCATCGGGCTTTTTCCGTCTCACACAAAGTTGACCGGCCTGCCAATGGTGCTTCGCACCCGGGTTGCGGCTCCCAGCGTCTGCTGCGCTCTCGCTTGCATCCTGCTGGCCGCTGCCCCAACAATTTCTTCCTGTTTCCGCCACTGGCGGCGGTCGAAATTGTTGCCCCTTTTGGGAGAGGTGTCACCGCAGGTGACGGAGAGGGCAAGCCTGTCTCCCGAGAGCCGCCGCACAGTGATAGGCAGCCCCTTTGTCAGAGTGATACTATCGTCGGGTCTGTACTTCGCCGTCAGCATCCTCGCCCTCTCAGTCTCGCATTCGCTCGCCAGCTCTCCCAAAGGGAGAGCCTTTACACCCTCAGGAACTTCGCCTTCCGATGCAGCTCCAGCGGGTCATCCAGCACCGGCGGGGCCGATGTATGCCGGGGCGGAGAGATGGGATTCTCCATCAGCACATAGCGGCACTCATCGTAGATGTGGTCTTCCTGCCGGGTGTCGATGTCCTCCACATTGCTCTCGTCGTACACGAGGTTCGGGATGGTGCGGATGAAGTGCTTGCAGGTATTGAACACCTGCAGCATCGGCCTGCCCTCGCCGTCAAAATTCAGCCGGTAGTGCATCTGCATCTTGCCCGCCAGACGGGTGTGGTCGCCGGGCATCCAGTGCAGAAAGTTCGGCCCCCGCTCCATCATGGCGGCGATGCTCTCGCCCCGGCTCTCGTCGAAGATGGCCGGGTCGGCGATGCCCTGAATGACTCTGCCCCGGAGCACCGGGTCGTTCTGCTCGGCCTCCCGGATGCGCCGTGCCTGCTCCACCGGGTCGATGCGCAGACCCTCGTTGGGGCGTCCGGTGCAGCCGTACAGCTCCTTGATGCGGTAGAGCCGCCCTTCCTCGTCCGCCGCGTACCACCCCACCGAGAACGGCTTCGAAAAGCCGAAATCGTAGCCCCGGTAGATCTTCCAGTGCTTCGGGATGGTGAACGGCGCGATGACGTGGGTCCAGCGCTGGTCTTCGTAGTGGTTCGGGTCGTTCCGCCACTCGGTGAACACCTGCCCCGAAAAGCTGTCCCAGCTGCCGTAGAGCAGCGCCTGCTTTTCGGCCTCCGGCATGGCCGCGAGGCTGGCCAGATAGTCCGGGTCATTTTCCAGAAGGGCGGGGTTATCGAAGATGCTGGACGGGATGAACACCCGCGCCCGCCGCAGCACCTTTTCGGTGCCGTCCGGCATCCGCACCGGGTATTCCTCCACGATGGGGGTGCCGGGCGGGGCGGGCGTGATGAACCGCGCCTTCACCCAGCCGTGGCCCACCCCGCCGGGGTTGGTGGTGGCCCTCAGATACACCCGGGTGCCGGGGCCGGTGGGGCGGTTGCGGCTCATCATGTAGCTGTACTCCTCCCACTCGAAGTGGGTCAGCTCGTCGAACCCGATGAAATCGAAGGCTTTGCCCTGATAGTTCGTCCGGTCCTTGGTGTACTGCATCGAGCCGAAGTAAATTTTCGCCCCGCTGGGGAAGACCCACACATGGCTCGTGGCATTGTACTGCGCCTCCGGAAAGGCCCGGCGGTAATAGCTTTGACTCTTGTCCACGAGGTCGGAAAGCTGCGGATAGGTCTTGCGGAGGATGAGCGCCCGGTAGTGCGGGATGTGTACCTGCCGCAGCGCCTCGATGACGAGGGCGTCGCTCTTACCGCCGCCTGCCGCGCCGCCGTAAAGTGCTTCCGGCTCCGGCCTCCGCATAAATTCCATCTGCCTCGGCTGAGGCCTCCACACGACGCCCGCATTCTTGTTTTCTGTCGTCATACATCCTCCACCGGCGGCAGCAGCACCACGCCGCATTCCCGCCCTTCTGCGTCCACGCCCTGGTCGTTCAGGGTCTTCGACACGCCCGCCAGATCTTTCAGCACGGCAGTCGCTTCTTTCAGTCCCTTCATGATGCCGGGGTCGGTGCTGTTCTCTCTGCGGGCCGCGCGCTGGCGGGCGTTCAAATCCTTCACCTCCTGCGCCAGCATGGTGCTCAGGGTGTCGGTGGCTTTCCGGAGACTTTCCAGCCCCTTGGCCGCAGTCTGCTTTTCCTGCCCCATCCTGTGTTCTCACTTCCTTTCGTTCTGTCGCTGGCAAAAGGATACCACGCTTTTCTCCGCCGCAGGAGTCCATACTTTTCGCCCTCAAATTCGTATTTTGCAGCACATTTTATCCAGTAAGTAATATTTCAAAACAGCAAAAATCCCCTGCCTGTGTTCTTTTCCACAGACAGAGGATCTTTCACTCAATTTTCTGCGCAAAGTCTCCGGGAGACTCTCTGCGTATTTTTACAGGGTCTCCACCCGGTCAAACAGCTCCTTTGCGGCCTCCACAGCCTCCTTGCTGCCGAAGACCACCCTCACGCCCTTCTCCATCCGGGCCGACAGGTCCGCCGCCTCGGCCTTGAGGGCGGCAGCATCCACACTGCACAGGCTCTTGCGCTCGGCGGCAGTCATCTCGTCGGTGATGCCGCAGAAATATTTGCAGTCGGTAGACGCAGCCTCTTCCCGGGGCTTGCGCGGGGTGTCCAGCTTTGCTGCCGCGCCCACGATGAACTCGTTCATGTCCTTCTCGGTGTAGTCGCGGCCCGCCAGTTCTGCCGGCCCCTTTGCGAAAGTCTCATAGCTTTCTTTCAGGTGCGGGTCGCGGTAGGTGTAGAGATATTCGGTGCCGTCGTTCTGGGTCACCATGCCGGTGCCGTACGCGCCGCCCACCTCGCGGATGTTGTGCCACAGATACTCGTAGCTCATCACCCGGGCCAGCACCTTCCGCTCCAGCCGCCGCTCCATGGGCCAGACCAGCACATCGTAGTTCACGCCGCCGTCGATGATGAAGGCCTCGTTCACCGGAGCTGTCAGCTCCTCCGTGCAGGGCTTTGCCTCGCCGCGCTTTTCTGCCGCGAAGGCACTGCCCGGCAGAAGCTTTTTCAGGGTATCCAGCGCCGCGTCGCTGCCGTGGAGGCTGACGGTCAGGGCGTTCTTTTTCAGCACGCTCTTCCACAGCTCTTCCATCTTTTTGCCCAGAGCGGTCCAGTCGGCCTTTTCCAGCAGCTCACAGAGATAGTGGTAGTAGCTCACGCCGTTGCAGCGCTCACTCAGTGCGGATTCCACCGAGAAATGTGCCGCCGCCCGCATGGCGGCGAAGGCGTGGCCCTCCCGCAGGAACTTCTGCTCCATGAGCAGCTTCTGCTGGCTTGCCACCCGCTCCATCGCAGCTTCGGCCTGCGGGCCGCTGAACTTTGTCTCATACAGCCACTCACTGCCCAGCTCCACAGCCTTTTCGAGGCTGCGTTCCAGCATACTCATCCCCACGGTGAGCTTGGCGTGGCAGGGCCTGCCTTCCTGCTGTCCCGTCCAGCAGTCCATCCACGCACCACTGCTTCCCAGCCAGGTGTTCCGCAGAGTGTTCAGTTCCCGGGCCGTGTGCTTTTCGGTGTCCAGCTCATCCATGACATCCGTGAGCAGCTGCAGGCAGGACATGTCTTCCGGTGCCATGCCGCCCAGATCATAGTAAAGGTACAGGTAGGTATTGCCTGCCGAGGGGTGGTGCAGCAGTTCTGCACCCGCCAGCAGCTCCCTGCTGCCCGGGGTCTGCTTTTTGCCCTCACCGAGGTCGGCGGCTGTCAGCGGATGGTCCAGCACCAGCTTGCCGTCGGTGCGGGCGGCGCGCCCCTCTTCCTCTTTCCTGGGCAGGGTCGGCACCTGGATGATCTCCACCGGCGCAGGCGCGAACAGCTCCCGCAGCAGCTCATTGAACCAGCCCTGTTCCAGCTTCTCCCGCAGGGAAGCGAACAGAGCGTTCGTGTGGAGCAGCAGGGCCGGGTCGCCGGTGTGGAGCCAGCCTGTAGATGCATTGATGGCGTCCAGCACACCGTCCGGGATGCTGCCCGGCCGCTCAAGGGAAGCGAACTCGGTGGAGTTGAGGCTTGCCATCAGCAGCTCCTCGGGGATGCCCTTCTCGAGGATGCCGTCCACGGCCTTGCGCACGGCAGCGGCAAACTTGCCCGCCGACTCTTCCGTCGCGCCCCGGAGCACAAGCTCCAAGGTCGGCTGCAGCGTGCTGTCGTCAAAGCCCACGTCGATGTCCGCGCCCAGTTTTTCTTCCAGCAGGGCGGCTTTCAGAGGCGCCTGGTTCGTCCCCAGCAGGGCGTCCAGCAGGATCTCCACGCCCAGCTGGCGCTCCCGGTCGCTGAACGCACCGGTGTACCACGCCAGCGCACACTGAGCCTCGTCCGGCTCCGGCTTCTCGGTATAGTACGGGATATTCCGCTTCGCACCGGTCTGCTCGTCCTGCACCGTCAGGCGGGGGCGGCTGGCGCTCTTGGGCATACGGCTCAGATACTGCTCGTCGAGGAAGGCCAGCTTCTCGGCCATGTCCATCTTGCCGTAGAGGGTGATGCAGCAGTTGTCGGCGCTGTAGTGGCGGCGGTAGACCCGCACATACTTCTCATAGGTCAGCGCCGGGATGGACGCCGGGTCGCCGCCGGAGACGAAGCCGTAAGCCGTATCCGGGAACATTGCCCGGCTCAGAGCGTTCTGCAGCTGTGCGTCCGGCGTCGTCAACGCCCCCTGCATCTCGTTGTAGACGACGCCGCTCACCGTGCCGTCTTCGTCCCGGTGCCAGCCCTCCTGCTCGAACACGCCCTTGTCCACCATGGCCAGCGGGCAGAACACCGCGTTGAGATAGACGTCCATCAGGTTCTTGAAGTCCGTCTCGTTGGGGGTAGCGAAGGGATACACCGTCTTATCCGGGAAGGTCATGGCGTTCAGGAAGGACGCCATGCTGCTCTTGAGCAGCTGCAAAAACGGCGACTTCACCGGGTACTTCTCGCTGCCTGCCAGCACCGAGTGCTCGAGGATGTGGAACACGCCGGTGTCGTCGGAGGGGAAGGTGCCAAATCCGATGCCGAAGGCCTTGTTGTCGTCGTCGTTTTCCACCAGCAGGACAGCCGCCCCGCTGACGTCATGGGTCAGCACGGTCAGCGTCCCGTGCTGTTCGGGGCAGTCCTCGCGCTTGACGAGGGTGTAGCCGGGATATTGTTTCATGGTCTTGCTCCTTTATATTTTCTGGATTTTGATTCTATTGTATCATCCTGCCCGCCAAAACACAATGAATGGTTTGTGAATCATAACTTCCCGGACGCAAAAAGGCCTCCCCTCGAAGGGGAAGCCTCTCTGCATGTATCGGGAATTATTGAAGGAATTTTCGTTGCTCTATGAGATGCAAATTCAGAAATCAAACCTTCTTAACCAGGAAGATAGCTCTGCCAATCGGACGCTTTTCGCCTTCCATACCGGGTGCCCAAATCAAATCCTCAGGCAGAGTGATGTCGTCCGTAGAGATATATGCTGCATCACCGGGCATCTTAACAACCAGCTCGCGCTGGTTGTCAGCAGCAGTACCGTTGATGAGCTGCAAGGTAACTCTGACATTGATCGAAGTATCGACCGTCTTTTTCACCTTAACGATAGCCAAAAGCGTGTTACCATTGTCAATGATCTCGACCGGAGTAGTGTCGGCCAGCTCATAGCCCTGCGGGATCTTGTCCGCAGGAATGCTCTTGGGGTCAACGACGGTAGCATCCTTCAGAACGGGATGCTCATAATAATCGCCGCCATTTCCAACGCCTGCGCCGCCATTGTCAACATCGGCAAAGATAATTTTGACCTTCTTGCTCGTCGTGCCAGGCACATCCGGAACTTCCGTATCGGGGACCTTACTGCTGCTATTACCATCACAGCCTGCCAGCACACCTGCTGCGGCAACAGCCAGAGCCGCAGCACCAGCGCTCTTGAGGAAACGGCGGCGGGAAATCATATCCAGTCTCATAATTAAAAACCTCCACATTGTTTTAGAGGTCTTTCCCCGCTCGCATTTTCTTCCTTCCGGGCGTAAGGCAAACCTCTGTTCTGATTCATTATACCCCCCCCCCCCCCCATTATATTTGTCAAGAGGTTTTAGTATTTTTGTGGCGGCTTTCTGCATAAAAAATCGCCCGGCTTTTCTGCGTTTTATACAAAATACAACAGTCTGCGTTTTGAATGCACAAGCCCCCTCCGCAAGCTGCACATCGCAACTATGCCGTTTTGATAGGCACTATTTTTGAAAAACACAATAAAAAGAGAGCCGTACAGGACAGCTCTCTCCGTTTCCGATTTTTATGATCGTTTGTTATGCCGTCTCACCCTGACGGCAGGACACCCTGAACAGCACGAATCCCACGATGAACAGCAGGATGAGGGAGCCGACACCCACATTGGCGCTGCCGGTGAGCTGGCTTCCCACGCTGACGATCATGGTGCCGAGGAAGGACGCGCCCTTGCCGCAGATATCGAAGAGGCCAAAGTATTCGCCCGACTTTTCCGGCGGGATGATCTTTGCAAAGTGGGAGCGGCTGAGCGCCTGCACGCCGCCCTGGAACATGCCCACGATGACGGCCAGCACCCAGAACTGCCACTGCCGGGTCAGGAAAAACGCAAACACCGCGATGCCCGCGTAGGCCGCGATGCACACCGGGATGAGCTTTGCCGAGGGGTACTTATTCGACAGCCGCCCAAAGATGAGGGCCGACGGGAACGCCACGATCTGGGTCACAAGAAGTGCCAGCAAAAGGCCGGTGGTATCCAGACCCAGCGCCGTGCCGTAGGCCGTCGCCATGTCGATAATGGTGTACACGCCGTCGATGTAGCAGAAGAACGCCAGCAAAAACCAGAACACCTGCTTATCCTCCGGCAGATGCCGCAGGGTATGGCCGATGCGGGCAAAACTCTGCCGGACAGCGTGCTTTTCCACCTCCACATAGTAGAGCTGTTTATAACTTTTCAGCAGCGGCAGGGTCGTGAGCAGCCACCACGCCGCCGTCAGCAGGAGTGCCAGGTTCAGCGCCGTCATCTGGCTGATGCCGATGCTCCCCGCCCCCAGCACAAGGCAGAGACAGACCACGAAGGGTACGCAGCTGCCGATGTATCCCCACGCATAGCCCCGGCTGGACACCTCGTCCATCCGCTCGGGAGTGGTCACGTCGCTGAGCATCGAGTCGTAGAACACCAGGCTGCCCGAAAAGCCCACCTTCGCGATGACGAAGATGACCAGAAACGGCAGCCACGCCGACACCGCGCCCATGGCGCAGCAGCCCACGATGCCCACGAAAACGCAGAGTATGAAGATAGGCTTCTTGAAGCCCTTCGTGTCGGCCACTGTCCCCAAAATGGGGCTCAAAACAGCCGTGATGACGGTCACAGCCGAGCTGGCATAGCCCCAGTAGGCCAGATACTCCACCGAGCTCAGGCCGCCGCTCTCTGCCAGCGCGTTGAAGAAAATAGGGATAAGGGTGGCCACCATCAGCACAAAGGCCGAGTTGCCCACGTCGTACAGGATCCAGTTCCGCTCCAAGCTCGTCAGGCGGAATTTGCCGCTCTTTTCCATCCGGTGCTCCTCTCAAATGTGACTTATTGTATGTAGATTTTTAGTATTCAGACATTAATCTTAATATTGTAGGAGGTTTCTATGGATATTATAAAAGTCTTTGGCTCTAACCTTCGAAAGTACCGACTTGCCCGTGGGTTATCACAAGAAGAATTTGCTTCTAAGTGCGGCTTACACCGCACCTATATCAGCGCGATTGAATGCTATCGCCGGAGCATCGCACTGGAGAATGTGCAACGCATTGCGGATGCTCTAGAAATCGAGACTTATAAATTATTTATGGAGGAATAAAATGGAGCGCAGAATTTCCAACTATATTTTACCCTCTGGAAGCCGTGCTGACAAACGCTTTTCCCTTATCACACACTTTATGCAGGAAGAGCCCGGCCACGGAAATGGAGATGCCGCCTCGCGCTACCGATATAACGTCGAGTCTTATGGGAATTACAGTATCTATCTTCTGCGTCCAACACAGTTGAATAAGGGCTTTGACTTCACCGTCAACATCTCCGGACTTGCCTTCAAAAAGCAGCGTATTTACCACTCTCCCAGTCATAACGACATCATCACCGCACTTGAAAGCTGCAAAATATGCTATCCTGAATCGTATCCACTTGTTGCATCCGCTATTCGAGATATTTATGCCTGCAATGACACCGCGCTCTCCGAAATTCATGCCGGATTTCTTGACTATGCCAGCACAGAGCATCCGATTCAGATTATTTTGCTTGCAATAAAGTGGCTATTTATGGAGCAGGACTGTGCCTATTGGAATTATTCCGGACGACAGATGCTTTTTAACGCACTCTGTGAAGCAGGGCTTGCCTAATCATCACTTTTCAAACACAAACAGGTACTCATGCGCAATCAGCAAAAAATTATATTTCACACTGTTTGTTTTCCAATAGCCTGTCGCTTTGCAGTTATGCTGTTCCTTAATGATAATCTCTTTCAGCTTGAATCCTGCACTTTCAAAGACCTTCATTACATCAAAGGCCAGCGAAACCATGTGACCTTTTCTGCGTGTATCTCCCATCAGAATTGCACAGAATTTTCCTTTTTTCAGAACTCGGTAGCACTCGGAGGCTACCGGGTTCATTTCTTTCAAAAAATCCTTTATGTCCAGCCGAGACAAGTCCCCATCAATGTCTTCGCTATATCCAATAATATTTGCATATGGCGGATGGGTACAAATCAAATCAATGCACTCATCTTGTACAAAGGGCAGATTTCGTGCATCACCCTTGTTCAGGTATACACGCCCATCTGCACCTTCATGCTCAAAGTTTATTTTTTCTCTGCACCTTTCCAATGCCACATCGTTAATATCCACACCGATAATATCCCTGTTCAGCAACTTTGCCTCTACCAGCGTCGTGCCGCCTCCGGCAAACTGATCAAGTACCAAGTCGTTTTCTTTTGAATATCTGAGTATGACATTTCTGGGAATATATGGCGACCAGTTTCCTCTCCACTTTGCGTCATGTGTTGCCCAGCTTCCACGCGATGGAAAAGACCAGTGAGTCGTCATTTCCAGCTCAAAACCGTCTGGTTCCCATTTTGTAATCTTTTTCTTCGTCACCGGAAAACCTCACTCATAATTCCATTTTCCATGTCCTGAATGCTGTAAATGTGCTGCATTACATCGAATGTTTCTTCCAAATTATGCTTTGCCTTTGACCATCCCTTGCCATCGGTAAACCAAACGAATGTAAAACCCTGGATGGTATTTGCTTCTAATGCAAGTGTTTTATAACTTCTTGCGGTTTCATTCAGCTTACTTCCCTGACTGCCATAAAAATTGGTTTCAATTCCGTATACCATTTTACCCGTTTTTACCACGAAATCAAAACGCTTTTCCATTTTTCCCTGATTTGAAATTGCAGATAACTCCAATCCCCATTTTTCTGCAATCTGGTGGATATACATTTCCTTGAAGTAAGTTTTGTCCTTGACAAAGCCTGCTTTCTTTATGTACCCTTCCACCAAATCTTCCATCAGATGACCGCCGCGATTTTTTCTTCCATTCGAGTCCAGTCCGGTTTCTACTCCCGTCACATAGTCCACCAGATCTCGGATAATATGATTTTTCAGCAGGTCAAACAGTCCTGTATGCTCCATAAAATACGCATACTTTTCCGGTGCCAACTCTTCTGGACGCATTTGCTTCGGGGTAAATTTATATGTCTGACCTCCCTTTTCATCCTGACAGTAAATTTCCTTTTCTCGTACTGCCAAAAGAAGAGGAATGCATTTCAGCACGTCTGGATACTTTCGAATCAAATTTTCGAATTCTACTTCAATATTCGGCACCCCAATCAGTGAATTCAGAATATTCAGCTCAACTTTCACTTCATTGACGTTACGATATACTTTGTCAAAATCAACATAATATCCATAGTCCGCAATGCTCTCTTTGAAGCTTGCCATCCAGTTCTTAAATTCTCTTTTTTCCATCTTTTTTTCACTCCTCTCTCTATCTTGCTTTGACGCATTCTCCTTAGAGCCTTGCCGTTCGAAATTTGTAATCAACAGCTCTTTTATCTTTCCTCTGGAATTCTTGTTGCAGTTGATCATTCTGCTTGCTTCCACCCGATGAACTCTCTGTGCCGAATAAAGCGTATCAAAAAAATCATCCTCTGCATTCTCATTCTTCGGGTCCGAATTGCTGATTACAATTTTGGCACCTCTCGCATCCAGCATCTTTGCGAACTGTGCAAGCTCAATCTGCTTGTTGTCATCAAACTGACTTTCTGTATAAGATGTAAAATTTGATGTTTCTGTTAGCGGGCGATATGGAGGGTCGAAATAAACAAAAGTGTTCTCATCCACGAAAACTTCTGACTTTTTATAGTCCCCGCAGACGATTTTCACCGCTTTTAGCTTCTGAGATACTGCCCTGAGATTCTGTGCATCGCAGATTATCGGATTTTTGTACGCCCCCATCGGAACATTAAACTGGCCCTTTTTATTTACCCGAAACAGCCCATTAAAGCATGTTCGATTCAAAAAGATCATCAACGCAGCTTTTTCAATGTCACCTTTTTTCTTTTCTCCGTTTTTAAGTTCATTAAAACGTACTCTTTTCTCGGTGTAATATTCTCTTCGCTTTTCATGATTCAGCGGAAGGTATTCGTCCTGCATTTTGGTCAGCGCCTGAATAAGTTCTTCCACACATTGCTGTGCCGCCCAATAACAATTCACCAGCTCTGCATTGATGTCGCTGATATAGACTTCCGATAAATCATACCTGTTCAAAACATCAAAAAGGACAGCTCCGCCACCAATAAAAGGTTCTGCATATTTTGTTATTTTTTTATCTGCAAACGGATAATATTTTTGAATTTCAGTCAGCAGCTGTCCTTTCCCCCCCGCCCATTTCAAAAACGGTTTTGCTTTCACACTTTCCGTTTCCATAAATACCCCTCTCTATCAATAGCAAAATATCAAATAAATCAAAATGATTGCCCGCAGAATTTCCGACGTCCTGCGGGCAACAAATTTTCTCAGTTCTCCCCAAACGTATGCTGATACTCCGCCCCAAGCGGCTTGTTCTCGGCATACTCTTCGATGAGCCTTACCGCCAGCGGCACAGCCGTTTTATACAGCTCTTCGAGCTTCTGGCTGCTCTGGACGCATTTGGGGTTCGGCTGCGGATTCGCCACAAGGCCGTGCATGAACTCATACTTGCCCGCGACGCGCATCCCGGTCAGCACCACCCAGCGCTTGACGGGGTTCGCCGCCTGCAAAAGATGATGCACCGTTATCATCCCCTTCATCGCCGCCAGCGTCTCGTCCACCGTGACGCCTTCGTAGAAGGGCGCGATGACCTCGGCCCGCTCCCGGCTGGGTTTGATGTGGCTGGCCGTGAAGAACTTTATGGGGTCGAGGCCATCTTCCCGCATCAGGGCGTTGTCAAACTCCGTCTCGATCTCGCAGTGGCCCACACCGCTCTCCCGGACATAGGCTTCCACATAAGGGTGGCAGGTGCTGTCCAGCGCGAAGTGGCAGACAAAGCCCAGCGCATAGGCCAGAGCAGCATCTTTGTCCGGCGCATTTTCCACCACAGTGCGGGCGCGGGTGAAAAACACCTCGCCCTTCTGCTCGTGCATGGCGTTACCCAGACGGTTCACCGGGTTCGACTGCAGGGCCTTGTAATAAAACATCAGGTCCGGCCCGTGGAGACCTATGTCGTAAAGCTCCCGGTGCTGTTCCAGCGTCGCGCGCAGACCGTCCGGCAGCAGGGCCAGAACATCCGCACCAAAGCGGCGGTGTGCGTAGGTAGAAGGCATGATACCGCCCCTTTTCGTTTATTTTTCGTAGCCCTGCGGCAGCTCGTTCTTGAGGCCGCGCTCCATCAGGGACTTGACAGCCTCTGCCGCACTCATGCCCTTGTTGACGATGGCGTTGACGGTCTGGACGATGGGCATTTCCACCTGATACCGCTCGGCCAGTTCCAGCGCAGCGGGCAGGGCGTTCATGCCCTCGACCACCATGCCGACTTCCTTGACGGCATTTTCCGGGGTCTCGCCCTTGCCGATGAGGATGCCGGCGCGGTTGTTGCGGCTGTGCATACTGGTGGCGGTCACGATGAGGTCGCCGATGCCGGCCAGACCTGCGAAAGTGTGGACATTGCAGCCCATCGCCACGCCCAGACGGGCGATCTCGGCGATGCCGCGGGTGATGAGGGCAGCGCGGGCATTATCGCCGTAGCCGAGGCCGGTGGAGATGCCGACGCCCAGCGCGATGACATTCTTCATGGCGCCGCTCAGCTCTACACCCTTGATGTCCTCGTTGGTGTAGACGCGCATGACATTGTTGGTGAAGACCTCCTGCACATAGGCAGCGGCCTCCCTATCCTTGCTGGCCGACACGATGGTGGTGGGCAGGTCGACGGCCACTTCCTCGGCGTGAGTGGGGCCGGACAGGGCCACAAGGCGCACGCCCTTCGGGCCGCCCTCCTTGCCCAGCTCATCGGCCAGGATCTCGGTCATGGTGTACAGGGTGTCGGGCTCGATGCCCTTTGCCACGTCCACGATGATCTGGCCGTCGGCCACATAGGGCCGGGCCTTTGCCGCCGTGGAGCGGACGAACACCGACGGCACTGCGAACAGCAGGATGTCCTTGTCCTTGCAGACTTCCTCGATGCTCTTGGTGAACCGCAGCTCGTCGGGGATCTTCATCTGCGGCAGGTTGGGGTGCTTGCGGGTGGTGGAAAGGCTGTCGATCTCCTTCTCGATGGCCGACCACACCAGCACATCATTCCCGCTCACAGTCAGCATCCGTGCAAGGGCCATGCCCCAGGTGCCAGCGCCCAGAATACCAATACGTTTCATCACGTTTGTCCTCCGTATCCGCCGCGCTCCCGTCTGGCGGGGCGTGCGGCCTGTTTGTACCTTTACAGGTCTATACAGCTCTATTGTACCCGAAAGCTTCTGCCGCGTCAACTACTCTGCCGTTCTGCACAAAGTCAGCACCTGTTTTTCGTCCATTTCGTCTATACCATGCAATTTTTCGAAACCATTTGCGTTCATTTCCAAATCATGTTATAGTATTCTGGTAGGTTTTGTAGGATTTTCATTTTTTCCTCTTGACTTTGACCCTGCTTTAAGGTATATAATATGTCCACCCACTTGCCCTGTCTGTTGATTCAAATTTTGAAAAAGGAGTATCCATGCTGGAAACACTCTTATCCAACCGCACCGTCAGCGTGCTCTGGGAGGCTCTTCCCCGCATCCTCTCGGCGGGCCTCACCATGACCATCCCCCTCACCCTCATCTCGTTCACCTTGGCGATGGTGCTGGCGGTGGCTGTGGCGCTGGTGCAGTACGCCAAAGTGCCGGTGCTGAGCCAGCTGGCCCGGTTCTACATCTGGGTCATCCGCGGCACGCCGCTGCTGGTGCAGCTTTTCATCATCTTTTACGGCCTGCCCAGTGCGGGTATCATGCTGGACGCTTTCCCGGCGGCAGTCATCGCCTTCGCCTTCAACGAGGGCGCATACTGCGCCGAGACCATGCGCGGCGCACTCGAGAGCGTGCCGCAGGGCCAGCTGGAAGCCGGCTACTGCGTCGGCATGAGCTGGTGGCAGATCATGCGCCGCATCGTGCTGCCGCAGGCCCTGCGCACCGCCGTGCCTGCCCTCTCCAACTCCCTCATCGGTATGATCAAGGACACCTCTCTGGCCTCCAACATCACGGTAGCGGAGCTGTTCATGGCCGGCCAGCGCGTCGCCGCCCGCACCTACATCTTCCTGCCCATCTACTGTGAGGTGGCCGTGGTGTATCTGCTGTTCTGTACCGTCATCACCAAGCTGCAAGGGCTGCTGGAGCGTCAGCTCAACGCCCACGGCTTCCAGTAAGAAAGGAGTGTGGCTGTTATGGCAATGTTAGAGATCCGCGGCGTCCACAAATCCTTCCATACTTACGCAAAGCCCGGCGTCCATCCCGGCATCTTTGGCCGCGCCCCCAAGCCGACCAGCAGTCTGGACGTACTGCGCGGCGTCGATCTGACGGTGGAAAAGGGCGACGTCGTGGCCATCCTCGGCCCTTCCGGCTCAGGCAAGACCACCCTGCTGCGTTGTCTCAACTTCCTCGAGACGGCGGACTCAGGCCAGCTCACCTTCGACGGTGAGACCTTCGACCTCGCCCACGCCGACCGCGCCAGCATCGCACGGCTGCGCCGCAAGACGGCATTCGTCTTCCAGAACTACAACCTCTTCCGCAACAAAACGGCCCTGCAGAACGTCACCGAGGGCCTCATCGTCGCCCAGAAGATGCCCAAAGCGGAGGCTGATGCCGTCGGCATGAAGATGCTGGAAAAGGTCGGCCTCGCCGACCGGGCCGACTACTACCCCCGTCAGCTGTCGGGTGGTCAGCAGCAGCGTGTGGCCATCGCCCGCGCTCTTGCCTCCGGCCCCGAGATCATCTATTTCGACGAGCCCACCAGCGCCCTCGACCCGGAATTGACCGGCGAGGTGCTGGCCGTCATGCGGCAGCTGGCACAGGAGGGCATGACCATGCTGGTCGTCACCCATGAGATGGGCTTTGCCCGCAACGTCTCGTCCCGCACCGTCTTCATGGAAAACGGTGTCGTGGTCGAGGAAGCCCCCTCGCAGGAGTTCTTCGCCCATCCCAAAGAGGCAAGGACCCGTGAGTTCCTTCAGAAAATTTCCCATACTGAATAAGAAAGGATCATCCCCTATGAAACGCAGAACCTTTATTTCTCTTATGAGCGTCATGGCCGCTGCCGGTGTTCTCTCGCTGGCTGGCTGCTCTTCCAACGCTTCTGCCTCCACTGCTTCCAGCACCGCTGCTTCTGCTTCCGCTGCTGCCGCCAACAAGCTGGAGACCATCCAGTCCAACGGCAAGCTGGTCATCGCGCTGGAAGGCGCATGGCAGCCCTGGAGCTTCCACGATGAGAGCGACACCCTCGTGGGCTATGACGTCGAAGTCTCCCGCGCCATTGCCGAGAAGCTGGGCGTCGAGCCCGAGTACGTCGAGAGCGACTGGGACAGCCTGTTTGCCGGTCTGGATGCTGGCCGCTACGACCTCGTCTGCAACGGCGTCGAAGTCACCGAAGAGCGCGCCAAGACCTACGACTTCACCACTCCCTACGGCTACATCCACACCGCCCTCGCCGTCCGCAAGGATAACGAGGACATCAAGAGCTTCGAGGACCTCGCCGGCAAGACCACGGCCAACAGCCTCGCTTCCACCTACATGGAGCTGGCCGAGAGCTACGGCGCGACCGTGCAGGGCATCGACACGCTGGAAGAAACCATCCAGCTGCTGACCGCTGGCCGCATCGACGCCACCCTGAACGCCAACGTCTCCTTCTACGACTACCTGAACGTCCATCCGGACGCCGACTTCAAGCTGGTCGCCCAGACCGAAGATGCTTCTCACGTTGCGATCCCTATCGTCAAGAGCGAAGACTCTTCCTTCCTCGACGCCCTCAACAGCGCCATCGACGAGCTGCGCGCTGACGGCACCCTCAAGGAGCTGGGCGAGAAATATTTCGGTCAGGATATTTCTTCCGAGAATTAACTTTTTGTTTTGATCGTCAGCGAAGCATCGGAAGTGCATCATGGTCTATCCCGTAGGCGAAACCGCAAAGCTTCTGGGAGTCGTCAAAAATATCCGGGAAGAAGACGTTCCCGAGCGCTTCCGTGCCGAACTGCGCGGTGTCCCGGAAAGCAAATAAGAATATCGACGAAGGGGGCAGGTGTCATGCAGCACCTGCCCCCTTTTTGTTATAAATATCTTCCGGTAATACTCTCCGGATTTTTCTGGATCTCCTCCGGCGTGCCTGTTGCCACGACGCGGCCGCCGCTCTCGCCGCCGCCCGGCCCCATGTCGATGACATAGTCCGCGTTGCGGATGACATCAAGGTCGTGTTCGATGACAACGACCGTTGCGCCGTTGTCCAGCAGGGCTTGGAACACCCGCAGCAGCACCTGCACGTCCAGCGGGTGGAGGCCGATGCTGGGCTCATCGAAAACGAACACCGAGTCGGTCTGGGTGCGGCCGATCTCGCTGGCCAGCTTGAGGCGCTGGGCCTCGCCGCCGGAGAGGCTGGGCGTCTCTTCGCCCAACGTCAGGTAGCCCAGACCCAGCTGCTGCAATGTCTGCAGGCGCTGGCTCACTGTCTTCATCCCGCCGCAGAACGCAAGGGCGGAGTTGACGTCCATCTCCATCAGTTCCGGCAGGGAGACGGCCTGCCCCGCCTTGTTCATCAGCTTCACGCCGTAAGCCGCCCGCGCGTAGCGGGAACCCCGGCAGTCGGGGCAGACGATGTTCACGTCTGGCAGGAACTGCACGTCCAGGCTCACCTCACCGGTGCCGTCACAGCCGGGGCAGCGCAGACTGCCCGTGTTGTAGGAAAAATCGCTGGCCTTGAAGCCCTTTTGCCTGGCATCCGGAGATTTGGCATAGAGCTTCCGCAGCTCGTCGTGGACGCCCGCGTAGGTCGCCACGGTAGAGCGCACATTGATGCCGATGGGCGTCGCGTCGATGAGCTTGACGTGCGCGATGCCCTCGGCGCGGATCTCCCGGATATGTGCCGGGAGGGCGCTGCCGTTTATCTTTGCTTCCAGCGCCGGTACGAGGCTTTCCAGCACCATCGTCGTTTTGCCGGAGCCGGACACGCCCGTTACCACGGTGAGCCGCCCCTTGGGAATGTCCAGCTCCAAAGGCTTGACCGTGTGGATGCTGCCGGTGGAGAGATGGATCCCCCCCTCTGCGAACATCTCCCCTGTCCCGGCACACCGGCGCAATTTCGTCTCAGCTTTTCCGGAGAGGAACGGCCCGATCTGGGACTCCGGCTTTGCCTCTAAATCATCTATCGTCCCTTCGGCAATGACATGTCCGCCCTTAGCTCCCGCTTCCGGCCCCATCTCGATCACCCAGTCGGCCTCTTTCAGGATCTGGGTGTCGTGGTCCACCAGAATGACCGAGTTGCCGTCGGCCACGAGGTCGTGCATCACACCGGTCAAGCCCACGATGTTCGACGGATGCAGGCCGATGGACGGCTCATCCAGCACATAGAGCACGCCGGTGGTGCGGTTGCGGACGGCCCGAGCCAGCTGCATCCGCTGGCGCTCACCGGTGGAAAGGGTCGAGGCCGAGCGGTCAAGCGTCAGATAGCCCAGACCTAAATCCATCAGCCGCTTGGCGGTACTTTCGAATGCCTCGCAGATGCTCTCCGCCATCGGGCGCATCTCTTCCGGCAGGCTGCCCGGCACGCCCTTCACCCACTCCACGAGGGCTTCCAGCGTCATCTGGCAGGCTTCGTCCAGCGAGATGCCCCGCAGCTTCGGCGCACGCGCCGCCGCTGAGAGCCGTGAGCCGTGACACTCGGGGCAGACATCTTCCCGCAGGAACTTTTCCACCCGCTTCATGCCCTTGTCATCCTTGACCTTTGCAAGAGCATTTTCTACAGTGTAGACGGCATTGTAATAGGTAAAGTCCAGCTCGCCGGCCTGGTTCGAGTTCCTGGCGTGGTAGAAGATATGCTTTTTCTCTGCCGGACCGTGGTAGACGATGTCCTTTTCCTGTTCGGTCAGGTCGCGGAACGGCACATCCGTCCTCACGCCCATCTCCCGGCAGACATCTGTCATCAGCGACCACATCAGGCTGTTCCACGGGGCCACTGCGCCGCCGTCGATGGTCAGCGAGTCGTCCGGCACCAGCGACGCCATGTCCACCGTCCGGACGCTGCCTGTGCCGCCGCACTTCTGGCAGGCCCCTTGAGAGTTGAAAGCCAGCTCCTCCGCCGACGGCGCATAGAAATGCGCACCGCACTCCGGGCAGACCAGCTCCCTGCCCGCCGCGACAGCCAGCGTCGGCGGGATGTAATGCCCGTTCGGGCAGCGGTGGCTTGCGAGGCGGGAGTACATGAGCCGCAGGCTGTTCAAAAGCTCCGTGCCGGTGCCGAAGGTGCTGCGGATGCCCGGCACGCCCGGTCTCTGGTGCAGAGCCAGCGCCGCCGGGACATACAGCACCTCTTCCACCGAGGCTTTCGAAGCCTGGGTCATCCGGCGGCGGGTGTAAGTGGACAGCGCCTCCAGATACCGGCGGGAGCCTTCGGCATACAGCACCCCCAGCGCCAGCGAGGATTTGCCCGAGCCCGACACGCCCGCAATGCCCACGATCTTGTTCAGCGGGATGTCCACGTCGATGTTTTTCAGGTTGTGTACCTTTGCCCCGCGCACGAGCATTTTGTCTATCATTCTGTTTTTCCTTCCCCTTGGCCTTTTTGCGCCAGATGGATTCGATGAGGCCCGGGCCTCTGTAGGCCGCGGCTTTCCGGTATGGGACAACGACAAATCATTTTATTGGGATATGAAAGAGACGCCCTCCGCCTGCTTCGGCGCTGCCGGATGGCCCTGCTCTGCTTTCGTCAGCATCTGCTGGAACTTCCGGGCCGCCGTGTTCAGCGGACGGTGATGGTCGTAGATGAGACAGATAGAGCGGGAGGGAATGATCTCCTGCAGATGCAGCTCGACAATCTCGCCGCGGGCCAGAAGCTCTTTTGCCATTGGTTCCGGCACAAAGGCAAGGCCCAGCTCACTTTTCACCAGCGTGAGCATCTGGTCGGTGGTGGCGGCCTCGGTGTCGGGCCGGAGCACGGCGTCGTGGTCGAGGAAGAACTGCCGGTAGAAGTTCCGGGTCATGCTCTCATCGCTGAGAGAGATGAGCGGATAGCCGCTCAGTTCCTTCAGCGTCAGGCGCCGGCTGGCCAGCGCAGTGAAGGTCTTTCCGCCCACCAGCACCTCATAAAACGGTCTCAGTTCCACCATCTTCAGGCTCTGTTCCACCTCTGCCGGGGTAGAGATGACGGCAAAATCCACTTCTCCGTTCTTCACAGCCTGCACCGCCTGGGGCGTGGAGTGGTTCGAGATGCGCAGCCGGATGCCGGGATACTCGGTGTGGAACGTCCGCAGCTTCTCGGCCAGATAGATGTTCAGCGCCGTCTCCGTCGCGCTGATGCTGATGGAGCCGTGCTCGAGGGTGGCGCTGGCGCTCAGTTCTTCCTCCGCGTCCTGTATCTGCACTGCCGCCGAGGCGATGCGGGAGTAGAGCATCTCGCCCTCCGGCGTCAGGGTGACGCCCCGGTTGGAGCGGGTAAAGAGCACACAGTTCAGCTGGCTTTCCAGCCGGTTCATCGAGTGGGTGATGTTGGGCTGGTTGTTGCCCAGCACCCGCGCCGCTTTCGTAAAGTTCTGATACTTTGCCACATAATAGAAAATTTTGTAGTATTCCCAATCGACGTACATGGGAGCCTCCCCTCTTTCATACCAGAATCACATTTTTACTCCTCCCCCACCAGCGCCACGGCAGCATCATTAACATTCGTGCCAGTAGCGCCGGTGATGATCAGGCCGTCCACAGCTTTCAGTGCATGGTAGGCGTCGTTGTTCTGCAGGGTGTCGAACACATTCCAGCCCTTGGCGGTCAGTGCGGAGAGGGTGTCACCATCCACATAGCCGCCGGCAGCATCGGTGGGGCCGTCGGTGCCGTCACTGCCCACCGAGAACACTGCTGCATCCAACCCGGCCACTGCCGGAGCCGCTGCAAGGGCAAGCTCCTGATTCCGTCCGCCGAGGCCCCTGCCCGTCAGGTGGACGACCGTCTCGCCGCCTGCGATGTAGGCCAGCTTTTTTCCCTGCCCCGCGTGGGTCCGGACGATGGAGCCAAGGAAGCTGCCCGCCTCCCGGGCTTCACAGCAGAGCTGGTCGGTCAGCAGGACGGGCTCATAGCCAAGCTCCCGGCAGGCGGCAGCGGCGGCGGTGCAAAGCTCCCGCACACTGCCGGTGATCCGGGTCGTCACGTTGTCCAGCCTCTTGGGCGTTTCCTGCGCCAGAAGAGCTTTTGCCTGTTCCGAGAGCTTCAGGTGACACTTCTCCGCAATGGCAAGCGCCTGTGCGCAGGTAGAGGTGTCCGGCACCGCCGGGCCGCTGGCGATCATATCCAGCGGGTCGCCCAGAATATCGCTCAGCACGATGCTGAACACCTGGGCCGGGGCGCATGCCTGCGCGAACCGCCCGCCCTTGACGCCCGAAAGCCGCTTGCGGATGGTGTTCATCTCCACGATGTCGGCACCGCTGGCAAGAAGCTGGCCGGTGATGTCCTGCAATTCTGTGCCGGGGAGCAGCGGCTTTTCAAACAATGCACTTCCTCCGCCGGAGAGCAGAAACAGCACGGTATCCTCCGCTGTCAGCCCCTGCACCAGCTCCAATGCCTTCTCGGTGGCCGCAAAGCTGTTCTCGTCCGGCACCGGATGGCCCGCTTCATAACAATTTACGCCCAGAATTTCGCCCTTGACATGCCCGTATTTGGTCACGACCACGCCGCCGTCCACACGGCCCAGCGCTCCCACTGCCGTGTGTGCCATCTGCCATGCGGCCTTGCCCGCTGCGACCAGCAGCACCCTGCCGCCCTTGGGCGCAAAGGCTTTCAGCGCGCGGCGGACAGCTTTGTCCGGCAGGACGGCGTTCAGGCTGGATGCGATGATGGCATCGGCATCCTTTCGCAGAGTCAGATTCATGAAACAGACCTCCTTGCGGGGTATGATCTACAGCAGACCGGCTTCGGGCATGGTTTTTACAAAGCCCCGCCTGGCCGGGCCGTCCGGAATCATTATACAACAAGACCGGCGTTTCGGGAATACTTTCGGCAATGGTTTTGAAAACGAAATCCTCTGATTTTGAACTTCTGGCGGTAGGGCGTTTCCAATTCATAAAGCGTTTCTTCCCTCATTTCTGGAATCCTCCTGTCAGGATGCGGGCCAGCAGACTGCCCGGATAGACCATGGGATATTCCCGCAGGGTAAAAAGCAGACCATCGGCCGGAGCCATCAAAGTCTGTCGTGCTTTCTTATGATAAGGTCCCGGACGTTTTTCAAATGATCCTGTTTGCTGCAATAGAGGTGTTCCTTTCTTGACAAGTATGGTATATTTATCTTGACCAATAAGACCCAATTGGGAGGCAACATCAGAAATGACAGAACGAGAGAAAATGATAAATGGCGCGCTATACGATCCATCCGATCCGGAACTGGAGAAATTACGCTTGAATGCACGCAAATTGGCAAGAAAGTACAACCGGACGGATGAGGACCAACCGGAAGAACAAGCCGAAATTCTGCGAAAATTATTGCCTGCAACAAAGCAGTTTCCGTATTTGCAGGCACCGGTCTACTTTGATTACGGCTGCAATACGTACTTTGGAAAGTACAGCTCTGCCAACTTTAATTTCACCTGCTTAGATGTATGTGAAGTCCATATCGGGGACAATGTGATGATCGGGCCAAATGTCACACTGGCAACTCCCATGCATCCGCTTTTGCCGGAAGAACGGAATATCCAGAAGCGGGAAGATGGAAGCATTTATAATCTGGAATATGCCCGGCCCATCACCATAAAGGATAATTGCTGGTTGGCATCCAACGTAGTGGTTTGTGGCGGCGTTACCATCGGAGAAGGCTGTGTGATCGGAGCCGGAAGTGTTGTGACAAAAGACATCCCACCCTATAGTCTGGCTGTCGGAAATCCCTGCCGGGTCATCCGCCAGATAACCGAGAAAGATCGTATGGAAACTGCAATTTGCCAGGATTGAGGCAACCGCCCCCAGGAAAACGCTCCGGCTGCAAAGCAGAGCGCATAGAACCAATCCAAAAACACAGCCCCACTTTGGCGAAGAAGAAACCAAAGCGGGGCTGTATTCAATGAAGGAGAAATGAAGGGAATATCTGATTACAGGTCCAGTTCAAACTGTTCTGCCGTAACAGTTGCTTTGCCATCGGCAGCAAAGGTGATGCCATCGGCAGACTGCGGCGTGTAGATCCATGCGGTCATGGTCTGCTCACCATCGTTGACAAAGACCTCCACGCTGTTTTTATCCAGCAGGATGCGGAGCTTGAGCGCACCGTTCTGGCTGCGCACCTTGCAGCTGCGGCGGTGAACGATGTCGGCACGGGAACCGGCATAGCTGCGGTCCAGCGTCAGCTGCGAGGTGTAGGGGTCGTAGGTCAGGCTGGTGTGATGGTCTGCATCGGCGGCCAGCTTCAGGGTGAAGGAGCGGTATTCGCCGGGCTGCACCGTGACGGTCAGGTCGGCCACACGGCCCTTGATGCCTTCCAGAGAAGTTTCGTTTTGCACCGTCACATTTTCGTGGAAGGTGCGCTTGCCGTGGACGGCATCCAGCTCCCGCACCGGAGTCTGAAGAATGCGTCCGTCCTTGATGTGCAGCTCGCGGGGGCAGATGGTCTGCCCGAACCACTTGCAGCCCTGAGGCTTATCCTCGGTGTCCGACCAGGTCTGCAGCCATGCGGTCATGAGCCGGCGGCCATCCGGGGCAAGGGTGGTCTGGGTGGCGTAGAAGTCGATGCCGCCGTCCATCTGCTGCACATTTTCCCTGGTGAAGGTGTGGGTGACTTCGTCGTAGCTGCCGATGAAGGCGATCACGTTGTGACCGTTGTGGAACTCGCCCTTGGGCAGCATCTCCATGGGCCCCAGCATCAGGACCTGCTTGCCGTCCAGCGGAAAGAAGTCCGGGCACTCCCACATTTTGCCGTACTGATTGTTGCAGCGTTCCAGCACCGTGACAAAGTGCCAGTCGAAGCCGTCCTTGCTCTGGAACAGTGCCGCTGCGCCGCTGCCGTCCTCGGCCAGGCAGACGGTGACGGCAGAGTAGGTGCCATCGGCCTCACGCCAGATCTTGGGGTCCCGGAAGTCGAACCTGCTGAAGCCTTCCGGCAGGTCTTTCTGGGTCAGCACCGGGTTGCAGGCAGGCTTTTCGTAGTTCAGTCCATCACCGATGGCAATGCTCTGGGTCTGGATGTCCCGCATCTCCCCATTGGGCTGCTTTTCTGCCACCACGCTGGTGTACATCAGCAGCTGCCTGCCGTCGTCCATCTGGGTGGCAGAGCCGGAGAAACAGCCGGGGCCGTTGTCCGCCGGGGAATCCGGTGCGAGCGCACAGGGCAGATACTCCCAGTGCAGCAGGTCGGTGCTGACGGCGTGACCCCAGTGCATGGGCGCCCACCGCACATCGTAGGGGTTATACTGATAGAACTGGTGATACTTCCCTTTATAATAAGAGAAGCCGTTGGGGTCGTTGAGCCAGCCCACATAGGGGGTCATATGGTAAGCAGGGCGTTCCGCCGGGGAGATCGCTGCGCCGTGCTCGGCCTCGTAGGCGCGGGCTTTTTGTAAAGTCAAATCGTTCATGGAATCCTCCAAAGGAAAGAATTCTTATGCGTAGTAAGCATCCAGATATTTCTGCATAATGCCCAGATAGTCGGACAGGCCGTAGGCTTCCAGCTTGCTCAGATATTCGTTCCACTCTGCATCCGTAGTGCCGTTCATGATCCAGTTGGCCTTCTGCGTATTCATGTAGGTCTGCAGATCTGCCTGCAGGTTAGAGACCTGCTCGGTGTCCTCGTTGCTCATAAAGACATTGGGATAGACATAATCGTTGTTCATATCCGGGGTGTAGATCTCCTTGATCCAGTCCAGACGATACTGTGCATCGTCCGGGCAGGTAACGTATACACCATAGTAATCATCCAGAACCGCCAGAGGTCCACTGACACACTGCGCTTCACGGACTTCCACGGGAGAAGCATCGCCCAGAGGAGCGTGCTTCAGCATGGGCTCACCCTTATCGTTGGTGGACAGTTCAAAAATGTTAAAGCCTTCCGCATCGCCGTAGGTACCCCAGTTGTTCTGCGGAGACTGGAGGGGTGCGTACATCTGATCCAGCCATGCACAAACCAGTGCAGGATTAGCCGCCTTTGCGGTGACAACGCACCTGCCGCGGGCAAAGCCGCTGGTGAAAGAACCGTTCTGCGGAGTGATATTGCGGGTATCGGCGGTCAGGGCAGGCAGCGGCTCCCAGTCGGTCAGGTTGTCAATGTTGGCAACATCCCAGCTGAAGCAGACACCATAGCGGCCAGCCTTGCCCTTGGAAACATAGGTGGACCACTCCTGCGTGAAGCACTCCGGGTCGATGAGCTTCTCGGCATACAGCTTGTGCAGCCAGTCCAGACCATCGCGGTAGCCCTGCTGGGTGGCGGCACAGATGACTTTCCGGTCGTTGGTAACGGCAATATGACGGTCCTTGTCAGCGTCGCCGTAGCCTTCGCCAAAGCCATTGATGAGGATGCTGGGGTCCTGATCGCCGTTGTTGACGATGCAGGACATGGGGATGATGTCGCCGTCAATGCCATACTCTGCCTTGATAGAAGCGGCGTTATCACGGAATGCCATCAGCACCTGCTCAAACTCGTCCACCGTGGTGGGCATCGACAGACCGAGGAAGTTCAGCCACTTGGTATTGATGAAGCTCATGTTGCCAATGGTCTGGATGGCAGTCTTTTCTGCGCCGAGCTGCTCGATCCAGGGCAGTGCCCAGATGTGGCCATCGCTGTCGGTGCACATGGTGCGGTACTCCGGGTACTGCTCAAAGACCTTCTGGAGATAAGGCATATTGTTGTCAATGTAGTCTTCCAGATTGAGGATGACACCCTGATCTGCGTAGCGCAGCAGATTGCTGTCGGTAAAATCAGCAGTAAAAACAAAATCCGTCAGGGTGTTGGGGTTGGACATATTCAGGGTGATCTTATCGCTCCACTGGTCGGACTGGATGGCGGTCCAGTCGATATGCACATTGGTCTGCTCTTCCAGACGCTTGAAGATGGTGCGGTTGTTCGGCTCGGGTTCGCTGCCCACAGGGAAGCTGGTCATACCGGTAAAGGTGACCTTTTCGGACAGCGGAAATGTAACGGCACCAGTCACATCCACAGCTGCGGCAGCAGAATTGCTGCCGCCGGTGGATTTGCCGCCGCCACAGGCAGACAGAGCAGCGGCAGAGCCCGCCAGAGCGCAGACCTTGAGGAAGTTGCGGCGAGAGATCAGCTTTTTCATGGTATTTTCTCCTTTTTCATGTTTCTTTTTTCGTGTAACAGATGAGCGTACCGGCTCATAAAATTCTGGAATATCCTCAGCCTTTAATGGAACCCGCCATGATGCCGGCATCAAAATACTTCTGGAAGAAGGGATACATCACCAGCAGCGGCAGACTGGAAATAATAATGGTCGCATATTTGAGCAGCTCTGCCATCTTCGCACGTTCGGCAGTACTCTGGATATCTGCGATCATGCCGGATTCCGGCTGGCTCTGGATCAGGATGGAACGCAGCACCAGCTGCAGCGGCTGCTTCGATGCGCTGTTCAGGTAGATCATGGCGTCAAAGTAGCTGTTCCACATTGCCACGAACTGCCACAGAGCCAGAACTGCCACCACCGGCATACAGACGGGCAGCAGGATCTTGAAGAAGTAAAGCATCTCGCTGGCTCCATCCACATCCGCAGCTTCGCGCAGCTCACGCGGGATGCCTTGATAATAGGTACGGGCAATGATCATGTTCCACACGCTGAATGCTCCCGGCAGAATGACCGCCCACATGGAATCCAGCAGGCCCAGATTGTTGATGAGCAGGTAGGTGGGGATCAGACCACCGCTGAAAAACATCGTGATCACAAACAAGGTGTTGAAGATCTTTTTGCCTTTGAAGTCCGGCAGCGACATGGGATAAGCGGCAAGCATCGTCACAGCTACCGAGACGATGGTGAAGATGATCGAGTAAAGGATTGCGTTCTTGAAGCCGACCCAGATCTGCTTGTCCGAAACGACACGCTGGTAAGCATCCAGACTCCACTTGCTGAAATCAAAGGAGATGCCCTTGTTTTGCAGAGTGACCGGGTCCATAAAGGACGCGATGACGATGTAGATCATCGGAACGATGATCGCCAGCAGGAACAAGCCCAGAAGTGCGTAGCCGCAGTACAGGATGATCTTATCCTGTCTGGTGTAGAGGGCCATTTTTGATTTTTTCTGTTTTGCCATGGTAAACCCCTCCTTACAAGCCCTTGCCATCGTTCATTTTGGCAACGACCTTGTTCACTGCGATCAGCAGGATGACGTTGACAATGGTGTTGAATAGACCGACTGCCGTGGAAAAGCTGTAATCGCCGTCCAACAGGCCCTTTTTATAAACGTACGTTGCAATGATCTCGGCAGTGTTCAGGTTCAGGTCAGTTTGCAGGGCATAGGCTTTTTCAAAACCGATGCTCATGATGTTGCCTGCCTGCAGGATAAACTGAATAACGACCATATCCTTAATGGCGGGCCACTCCACTGTCATGATCTGCTGGATCAGGTTTGCGCCGTCGATCATCGCAGCTTCCTTCAGATCTTTGCTGGCGTTAGAAAGAGATGCGGTGTACATGATGGATGCCCAGCCGGCACCCTGCCAGATGCCGCTGATGATGTAGATGGGGCGGAACGCTTCCGGCAGCGTCATGAAGTTGATGCTGGTGTGAAGCAGGCCGTTCACCGGACCGGTGACACTCAGCAGCACCCGGACGATGCCGCACAGCACGATGACCGAGATGAAGTTGGGCATATACAGCACCAGCTGCACCTTCTGCTTGATCTTCTTGCTCTCGATACGGTTGAGCAGGAATGCCAGCAGGATGGGGATCGGGAAGCCCCACAGCAGACCGTAGACGCTCAGCTTCAGGGTGTTGATCAGATAACGCTGGAAGTCCGGCGAGGACATGAAGCGGGTAAAATTTTTGACGCCTACCCACTCGCTGCCCCAGATGCCCCTGAAGGGATTGTACTTCTGGAACGCGATCAGCACACCGCCCATGGGAGCGTACTTGAACACCAGCGTCAGCACCACGGCAGGCAGCAGGAACAACAGGTAAAGCTGCCAATGCCGTTTGATGTAGACCCATGTGTTGTGCAGCTTGCGTTCTGCTGTCAGCACAGCCGTTTCCGGCGAGGCCGTCTTTGCTTTCATGAATCATTCTCCTCCTTTTTGATTTGCTTGCCGCTTGGTTCGTGTTTTACATTTGCACCTTTGAACTTTACGTTTTTCACTTTGATTGTGCAAATGTAAAACTCTGTAATTCATTTATACCACTCAGGCAAGCGAATGTCAACGATAATTCATGGTATATATCAATAAATACTGTGGATTTGTACAGGTGCACAAATTCGAAAGTGCGCAAATATGCAAAATGATGATTTGCATTTTTGCATTTGACTAATTTGTGCATTTGCACTATACTGGAGTCACAAAGAATAAGATCCGTCACCAGACTTTATCTATAAAAGAAAGAACATCCGCTCCTGTATTATAAAGAAAGAGGATGACTTATGGCAACCAAGGTCACCATTCAGGATATTGCAAGCGAACTGCAGCTTTCCCGCAACACAGTTTCAAAGGCCATCAACAACACCGGTGTGCTGGCAGATGCCACACGGGAGAAGATCCTGCGCAAAGCCGCCGAAATGGGCTATAAGCAGTTTGCCTATCTGCCGCTGTTTCAGGAAGACGCTGCAAAAACAGCAGGGCCTTTCATTCTGCCGAGTGACAAACGGGAGATCGCCATGCTGACGACCCGGTTTCTGAACAACTCTCACTTTTCCTCCATGATGCTGGATCGTTTCCAGTCGGAAATCGACCATCTGCACAGCTGCATGACCATTCATCGCATTTCTCCCATAGAGATGAAAGAGAAAAAACTTCCATCTTCTCTCAACATCCAGCACACAGCCGGCATCATCTGTTTTGAAGTATTCGACTATGACTACGCACAGATGCTGTGCGATCTGGATGTTCCGCTGCTGTTTGTAGACACCCCTGTGATGGATATGCGTCCTCCTCTTAAAGCCGACCGCCTTTATATGGAAAACCGCATTGAGATCCAGAATGCGGTGGCCCACATGGTCCAGCGCGGCAAAAAACGCATCAGCTTTGCGGGAGATAAAAACCACTGTCAGTCCTTCTTTGAGCGTTATATGGCTTATAAGGATGCAGTGGAGCACTTTGGTCTGACAGAAGGCCTGAGCACCTGTGCGATGCCATCTGGACAGCAGAACTATCCGGTATCCCTGTACGAAACCATACGTCGGTTCAAAACGATGCCGGATGCCTTTGTCTGCGCCAATGACTTTGTTGCCATGGATCTGGTCAAGGCATTGAATGAGCTGGGGTATTCGGTTCCCGATGACATCTGGGTCTGCGGCTTCGATGACAGTCAGGAGGCTTCCTACTTTGTCCCCCGTCTGACTTCGATCCATATCCATGGACAGATCATGGGCTACACCGCTGCCAATCTGCTTATGACCCGCATTGAAGAGCCATCGCTGAACTATCGCACCGTCTATACGGAAACCAACCTGATCCTGCGCGAATCCACAGGAGATTGAGCGAAAGGAGAACCACCATGCGTGACCTGTGCAATACGGACAAGCCGCTGTTTGCTGTGCTGACGAAATTGACTTACAGTGCTTACCTGAACATCTTATGGCTCGTGTGCAGCCTGCCCATCGTTACCATAGGGGCTTCTACGACCGCATTGTTCTACGTCACGCTCAAAATGGCGGAAGATCGGGACGATGGTCTGACCCGGATGTTTTTTAAGGCGTTCCGGGAAAATTTTAAGCCTGCCACAAAACTCTGGCTCATCCTGCTGGCAGTCGGCAGTTTCCTGGCTGCGGATGGCTTTGTGCTGCGTCGAATGTGGAGCGAAAATATTTTCTGGACGCTGCTCACTGCAGTGCTTATTGGTGCGGCAGTTCTGTACGGCATCGTTCTGCTGTATGCTTTTCCTCTGCTGGCACGGTTTGAAAACACCACCTTCGGCATCCTGAAAACAGCGTTTCTCGTGGGTGTCCGGTATCTGTTTTGCACCCTGCTGATGGCGGCGGTCTATGGCATCATGGGGTACGTCATCGTGTTTGTGTTCACGCCTGCATTCCTGCTGGGCATGGGCTTCTGCGCCATGCTCTGCTCCTTTCTGATGCTTCGGATCCTCTATCTGATCGGTGGAGACCCTGATGCAGTATACGAGGAACACGACCATGACAAAAACTGACCGGGATACGCTCCGCTCCCTCCATGGGCGCAAAAAGTGGGAGCACATCTGGGCATATTACAAGCTGCCCATTGCGATCGTGCTCATCGTCGTCTATATCCTTGGCTATGCAGCCTACCGCCATGTGACGAAAAAAGAGGATGTGCTTTACCTTGGTCTGGTAAATATCACTGCCGGGTCTGATCTGACGGAACAGCTTACCACCGGCTTTGCCGAGGCGCAGGGTCTGACCAAAAAGCAACAGGTCGATCTGCTGTCCGGCTTGCTGCTCAGCGAAAGCGAACGCGCAGAGGAGCAGTATGTATATGCTTCGGAGATGAAGCTGCTGGGTGCAGTCAGTGCCCAGCGGTTAGATGTTGTTCTGATGGACGAATATGCACGGGATCGACTGTTGGCAGATGATTATTTTCTCGATCTGCGGACACTGGATGCGTCTTTCCATGCACTGTCGGGTTTGAACGCCGGTGGGACCGTACTGGATATTTCGGACACGCCGTTTGTCAGGCAGGCAGGTTTTTCTGGCAAGGTCTATCTTGGGGTAGTGCAGAATGCACCGCACCCGGAGCGTGCAGCCGCTTACATTCATTATCTGTTCCAGCGGTGATCGTTGGGTTTCACATCAAGAATAAGGAGAATTATCATGGACATTGTAACGATTGGTGAAGTTTTGATCGACCTGACCCAGACCGGCAAGGATGAGCGCGGCATCCCTCAGTTTGCCGCAAATCCCGGCGGTGCACCGGCAAATCTGGCTGTGGCTGCTTCCAGACTGGGCGCACAGACCGCCTTTATCGGCAAGGTGGGTGCGGATGCTTTTGGCCGCTACCTGAAAGAGGTTCTGGCAGAAAACAAGGTGGATGTTTCCGGCATGGCGGTGGATGCAGACCACCCCACCACCATGGCTGTGGTCTCGGTGGATGCCACCGGCGAGCGGGATTTCAGCTTCTACCGCAGCGCCAACGCCGATGTGATGCTGAGCAAAGAGGACATTTCGGAGGGCGCTCTGAAAGCTGCCAAAATCGTCCACTTCGGTTCTGTCAGTCTCACCGCTGACCCCTCCCGCACCGCTACGCTGGATGCCGCCGCCCGTGCCAAAAAGTTGGGTGCTACCATCACCTACGACCCCAACTACCGTGCAAACCTCTGGAAGAACAAAGAGGAAGCCATTGCCCAGATGAAAGCACCCCTGCCGCTGGTAGATATTCTGAAAGTTTCCGATGAAGAGCTGCCTCTGCTCACCGGCACCACCGACTGTGCAGAGGGCACAGCCCAGCTGGCGCAGAACGGCATCCGGCTGATTTTCGTCACCTTGGGTGCAAACGGTGTATTCTACCGCTTTGGAGATAAAACCGGTCATGTGGCTGGTGTTCCCTGCAAGGTGGGCGACACCAACGGCGCAGGCGACACCTTCTTTGGAGCAGCTCTGTCCAAGCTCTGCAAAGAGGATCTGAACAACCTCACCGTGGACAAACTGGAAGGCATTCTGGCTTTTGCCAACAAAGCTGCCAGCATCACCACCAGCCGCCACGGTGCTATCCCCGCCATGCCCACCCTTGCGGAAGTGGAGGGCTGAACCATGGCAGCAAAACAGGAATTTGAGTCCCGGTTTGCCAAGCACAAGGACGAACTGGAATGGCTGTTCATGGAACTGTACCACAACCGGGAAGGGCTGGAGGTTCTGGAGCGGGAGATGGCAGAAGCCTACAACGCCCGCAGCGCCGAGCTGAAAGCACTGGACAAGGCACGCTCTGCCGACCCGGACTGGTACAAGCGTGGCAATATGTTCGGCATGACCATGTACACCGACCTCTTTGCCGGAAACCTGAAAGAGCTGGCAAAGAAGCTGCCCTACCTCAAGGAGCAGAAGCTGACCTATCTGCACCTGATGCCCCTGCTGCAGATGCCCCACCCTCACAACGATGGCGGCTATGCGGTGGAGGATTTCGACACCATAGACCCTGCCCTTGGCACCAACAAGGATCTGGAAAACCTGACCCGTGAACTGCGGAAGGCCGGCATCAGCCTGTGTCTGGATTTTGTCATGAACCACACCGCCAGCACCCACCGCTGGGCCATGGCGGCAAAAGCTGGCGACCCGTGGTTTCAGGCCTATTACCACCTCTACGAGGACCGCGCCATCCCCGACCAGTACGAGCAGACCGTGCCGCAGGTGTTCCCCAACACCGCGCCCGGCAACTTTACATGGTGTGAGGAGATGCACAAATGGGTGCTGACCACCTTCCACGACTACCAGTGGGACCTGAACTATGCAAACCCGGCGGTGTTCGTGGACATGACCAGGAGCATCCTGCACCTCGCCAACCTCGGCGTAGAGGTATTCCGCATTGACGCCGTGCCCTACATCTGGAAACAGCTGGGCACCACCTGCCGCAACCTGCCGCAGGTGCACACCATTGTGCGGATGCTCCGGATAGTGCTGGAATGTGTCTGCCCGGCGGTCATCCTCAAGGGCGAGGTGGTCATGGCTCCCAAGGAGCTTGCCGCCTACTTCGGTACCCCGGAAAAGCCGGAATGCCACATGCTCTACAACGTGTCCACCATGGTCAACCTGTGGGGTGCCCTTGCCAGCCGGGACACCCGGCTGCTGAAAGCGCAGCTGGATGCCCTCCACGCTCTGCCGGACAACTGCTGGTTCGTGAACTATCTGCGCTGCCACGATGACATTGGCTGGGGTCTGGATGAGGCGGTGGAAAACCGGCTGGGCATCGACCCGCAGAAACATAAAGAATATCTCTACCACTTCTACGAGGGCAACTTCCCCGGCAGCTGGGCAAAGGGCGAGCTGTACAACTACGACCCTGCCACCGGCGACGCCCGCAGCTGCGGCACCACCGCCAGCCTGTGCGGCGTGGAACAGGCCCTGGAAAAGAACGACAAGATCGCACTGGACTATGCGGTGAAGCGTGATCTTCTGCTGCACACTGCTATGGCCTTTTTGCAGGGCTTCCCCATGCTGAACTGTGGCGATGAGATTGCCCAGCTCAACGGCTGGGACTACAAAAACGACCCCGACCGTGTGGAGGACAGCCGCAACCTGCACCGCACAAAATTCAACTGGGAGGACGCCAAGCAGCGCACCCGGGAGGGCACGCTGCAGAACCAGCTGTGGCAGGGCATGGAACAGCTGCGCCAAATGCGGGCAGACCCCTGCTTTGCCCCGGATGCATGGGTGACCACATGGGACAGCCACAACCCCGGTGTGCTGGCGCTGGTGCGCAAGTGCGGCGAGGAAACGCTGGTGGGACTGTTCAACTTTACCGAGTACCCGGCAGGAGCCGGTCTGGACGCTCTGGGCGGCAAGTATCACACCCCGGATGGCTCTTCCGTCTGGCTTGCGGATGTGGAGCTGGAACCCTATCAGGCACTGCTGGTAAAAAACAAATAAGTAAAACGAGAACCACCCCGGCAGCTTTGATATGCTACCCCTGGAGTAGACAGAGTAAAAACAAAACTCTGAATACTCTGGGGGTATTTTCATGTCAAAGACGGCGAAGATGCCCTGAAAGACCGGCGAGAACGGCACAAGAAGGATTACAAACCGCAGACGGAAGAAGAACGGTCACGGATCTGCTGCCTGCAATACGCAGGCACAATACCCCGGTTCCGGCTGGTAGCAATGGATCGTAAGGTATTCGTCCACCTCAGGACTGTAATCGTGAAGGATGTGCTTTGTTCCGTTCAACGCCGCATCTTTAATGCTGAAAGTTCAGAAGTCGTTGACTTTCGGGCATTTCCTGTGTATTCTGTAACATAGAAGGTCAAATGGTTTTTCACAAGATGCATAAAGCACATCCTCTTCCTGCGTATCTATAAGCCCGACTGGAATGCCCTGAGCGGCTGGCAGCCGCCCACGGTCTGTGTAAAATAAACCCAGATATAAAGGAGGCAACCCACCATGAAGATGACCCGCAGAAACTTTCTTTCCACTTCAGCAGTTGCGGCGTTCGCCTGCGGCGCATCCCTGAACGCGCACGCAGCAGGCAGTACCGATGAAAACAGTCTGAACTTTATCACAGATATTTTCAAGGACTCTCCCCAACCGGGCGAGATCGAAGAGGCAACGGCGATCACGGCAGAAAAGAACGCCGAATGGTATGAAAAGCTGGATTTTTCAGACCGGCGGGAGTTTGCCAACGCAGAACGCGGCTGGCTGGACAATGCGGAAGGTAAGGTCATCTACGCCGAGGATGGCAAATTTGCATGGGATCTGCAGAGCTACGGCGATTTGAACCGGGATGCTCCGGACACTGTAAACCCCAGTCTGTGGCGGAATACCCAACTCAACGCCAAAGCCGGTCTGTTTGAAGTATGTGATGGCATCTATCAGGTGCGCGGCTTTGATATGGCCAATGCGACCTTCATCCGCACCAACAACGGCTGGATCATTTTTGATGTCCTGATGTGCAAAGAAAATATGCAGGCAGCAAAAGCGCTGATGGAAAACCGGTTCGGACCGCTGGATGTCAAAGCTGTGCTGTACAGTCATAGCCATGTGGATCACTTTGGCGGCGCAGAGGGTGCGATTGACCGGAACGATGTAGCGGACCCCAGCCTTTCCGTCGACAAACAGCTTGCCTCGGGCAAAACGGTCATCCTTGCACCGAAAGGATTTTTGAAACACGCCATCAGCGAAAACGTCTATGCCTGCATCGCAATGGCCCGGCGGGCGCAGTATCAGTATGGTACGGTGCTGGAAAAAGGGGAGAAAGGAGCACTCTCCATCGGCATCGGCATGGGACAGTCTACCGGTCATGTGAGCCTTATTGCACCGACCTATGAGATTGGGGAAGATGTTCCGAAGCTGACCATCGACGGGCTGGAGATCGAATTCCAGCTGACCCCCGGCACCGAAGCCCCTGCCGAGATGAACGCCTATTTCCCGAAATACCGCGCCCTCTGGATGGCGGAAAACTGCACCGGTACGCTGCATAATCTGTACACCCTGCGCGGCGCAGAGGTGCGCGATGCCAACGATTGGGCAAAGTATATCATCGAGGCAGATCAACGCTTCTGCAGCAAGACCGACGTGGTGTTCCAGAGCCACAACTGGCCGCACTGGGGCGAGGAGATCCATGAATATCTGCTGAACACGGCAGCCATCTATAAGTTTATCCACGACCAGACCCTGCATTACATGAACCAGGGTTATACCTCCAACGAGATCGCCGCCATGATCTCGCTGCCGGATGCCCTCGAAAAAGTCTGGTATACCCGCCAGTATTACGGCACGCTGCCGCATAACGCCAAAGCCATCTACCAGAAGTATCTGGGCTGGTACGATGCGAACCCGGTCAACCTGGACCCGCTCCCGCCCAGCGATGCCGCTAAGAAGCTTGTAGAATATCTGGGCAGCACGGAGCTGGTGCTCTGCAAGGCAAAAAAGGACTATGCAAAGGGCGAATATCAGTGGGTGGCACAGATCACCAAGGAGCTGGTCTTTGCAGACCCGTCCAACCAGAAGGCACGCAACCTGTGTGCCGATGCGCTGGAGCAGTTGGGTTATCAGGCGGAATCCGGTGCGTGGCGCAACGCCTACCTGATGGGTGCGGCGGAACTGCGGAACGGCAATCTGTCTGGGCGGGCCCGCACGGCGAATGGTCTCACCAACAGTATGCGAGCAATGACGGTTTCCATGCTGTTGGATTATATCGCCATCCTGACGGATGCCAACGCTGCACAAAATGATGACCTGACCTTGAATCTGACCGTAACGGATGAGAATGAACAGTTCTATGTGACCCGTAAGAATGGCGTCCTGCTGTCTTACCCCGGCGAGAACCATCCGGATGCGCAGGCTTCCGTCACCTGCAAGCGTCTGCAGCTCTTTGCATTGATGACAGGTCAGCAGGCCGGGCAGGTACAGATCAGCGGAGATCCCACTGTCCTGAAACGCCTGCTGGCATATGCGTCCAAGTTTGAAAAAAACTTCAATGTCATTGAACCGTAAAAACGATTCGGAATTTCAATTTTTTCAAAAATATCTCTGGGGCTTTGATATTAAGCTCTGTCAAGAGGGCTGGCACCGTCCAGCCCTCTCTCTTTTTGCAAAAGTTTCCCTCGCTTTTTCTTGCGCCCTGCCGAAAACAGCGTGTTTTCAATTTTTTTTTTTTTTTTGTTGTTGATACCACTCGATTTTTGTGGCAGCCTATCCCAACGATCTATAGCAATTCAACTTTTTGGCTGCCATATTGGAAACAAGGCAGCTGACTTCCCCTGCAGCGGCGTGAGCGCCCATCAGCAGCAAGATCTGATACGGCGCAAAGTACACTCCAAAATGCTGGCAGGGAACCAGATACAATACCGTCAGCGCTTTGACCTGTTTGCGCACCACCAGTCGGCTGTCCTTTTATTTCAAACCTCCTGCTGCTTGCATCCTGCGGAAAATGCGATTATAATAAGAACCGTCCAACTCGTTTCGTACAACGTTGTACCACAATCAAAAAGAAGAGGCTCCTTATGCAGGAACAGAACATTGCACAAATGCTTGAAAATCCATTCATGCAGTACAATCACATCGAGATCGTATCGGTAACGTCGGACAGCGCCGTCATGTCGCTGGACATCCGGCGGGACACCACCAACATCTACGGTTATGTGCACGGCGGCGCATTTTTTACCATGGCCGACTGCTGTGCCGGGCTGACTGCCCGCTCTGACGGACGGCAGTATGTCACCCAGAATGCTTCGGTCAATTTCATCCACAACGTCAAAGCCGGTCACCTGACAGCCCGCGGCCGAACGGTCAGCCGCCGCCGACACATCTGTGTGGTGGCTGTGGAGATCACAGATGAGACCGACACCCTGTTATTTTCCAGCACCTTTTCCATGTACTGTATCAGCGCCGAGAGCTGACTGCTCTTTCTCCCCCGCACTGCGCACGTTTTGCGTGCCGGTGCGGGGCTTTTTTATTGTGCAGCGTATTCTGTCAGCGGCCCACAGCTCTCCCTGGGAACATACTCGATCGGCAGCAGCCGGCTTTCCGGAGTGACAATCTGACCGTCCAGCTGCCCCAGCACCAGCTGGATGCACTCCCGCGCCATATCCTCCATGGGCAGATAGACCACGCTCAGGCTCGGGATCGAAAACGCATCGGATTCCTCCGGGCCGTTGCCTACAGCGATCAGCCGGGGCAGCTTCTCGCCGATATATCCGGCCTCACAAAAAGCCCGCAGCGCACCGTGCGCAATGGCCGAGGAACCGCAGAACACTGCGTCCGGCTGCTGCTGCTTCCACTCATGCCTCAGCCGATGCGAAACCGCCTCGTAACCGCCTCGTATGCTGTTTTCACAATACCGGTTGGCCAGGATTGTCAACCCGTGGTGCTCCCCTTCCAGCCGGAACCCATGCATCCGGTTTTCCATCCCCTCAAAGACCGGGCTGCTCGTCAGGACTGCCGCCGTCCTGCACCCCTGATCGGCAAAAGCCCGCGCCGCCAGAGCACCCATCTTCAGATCATCCACATTGACGCTGCAATACCCATTGCAAACACGGTTGTACAGCACCACAGGGATCGGCAGCTGCGTGTCCTCCAAAAACTGCAGATCCGCATAGGACGCATTGCAAATGATGGCCGCATGGCAGTTTGCGCCACTGGTCAGTGCCTCGCTTTCCTTCAGGTGGTCGTTGACATACGGGTAGATGACCAGCCGCACCGGACGTGCCGTTTTTTCGATCTCGGCCCGCAGACCATCCCAGAAGCGGAACATCATGCCGGCCCGGAAATCCTGTGCCCAGAACATGGCCACCACCAGCTCATTGGCACCGCTGCCGCCCCGCAGACTCCGGGCAGCCATATTGGGCTGGTAGCCAAGCCGTGCCGCCGCCGCAAAAATTTTTTCCTGCGTGGCCGTACTGATCTTCCGCTCTGCCGCCTTGCCGCCCAAAACAATACTGACCGTACTGGACGAGATCCCGACCTCCTGCGCGATCTGCTTGATCGTAACCATGCTCTTCCCCACCTTTTTCTGATATCAGATTTATTGTACCCGTTTCCCTGTGTCTTGACAAGCCAAAAAAGCCTCTCTCATCTCAAACCAGCCGTTTTTGTGCACTCTGCATATTTTTCTCTTTTTCTTTTTAGTCATTTCAACAAAGTCGCATTTCTTTTCCTCCAAACTTCGTTTTTTTCTTGACATTAGTAAATCGTTGTACTACACTCAGTACGACGATTGAGTCAAACGTTGTACCGACGTTTGGCGTTGATATCACCTTTCCATCTATAAGGAGGCTATCGAATGAAGAAAGTTGCAATCGGCGGTGGCCAGGGCTTCTGGGGCGACAGCCCGGACGCGGCCATCCACATGATCCGCAATGCCGATATCCAGTATATGGGCTGTGATTATCTGGCAGAGCTGACCCTTTCCATCATGGCAAAGCAGCAGCTCAAGGACCCCACCAAGGGCTTTGCGCCCGACTTTACCACCCGCATCCTGAAGGAGGCCGGCAAGGAAGCCTGGGACAAGCACATCAGGATCTGCACCAACGCAGGCGGCATGAACATCAATGGCTGCGTGGACGGCATCCGCCAGTGGGCAGAAGGCAACAGCATGAGCGGCTATAAGATCGGTTATGTGACCGGCGATAACATCAAGGATAAGATCCCGCAGCTGCTGAAGGATGGCTGGACCTTCCCCAACTTCGACTACGACGGCAATTTCAACGATATTCTGGACAAGATCTACAACTGCAATGTCTACATCGGCCATGAGGGCATTGAGGGATGCCTGGCAGAGGGTGCCGATGTGGTCATCACCGGCCGTGCGGCTGACAGCGCCCTGTTCCTGGCTCCGCTGAAGTACGAGTTTGGCTGGGCTGCTGACGATTGGGACAATCTGGCCCGCGGCATCATGGCAGGCCATCTGCTGGAGTGCGGCGGTCAGGGTGCCGGCGGCAACTATATGTACGACTGGCGCAATGTCCCCCGCATGGACGAACTGGGCTTCCCCATCGCAGAGCTGACCGATGATACCTTTGAGATCACCAAGGCTCCCGACTGCGGCGGCATCATCTGCGAACAGAGCTGCAAGGAGCAGTTCCTGTACGAGGTCCACGATCCTGCCAACTACCTGACCCCGGATGTCAACGTGGATATCAGCCATGCTACCATCACCCAGGTGGGTGACAACCGTGTCCGCATCGGCGGTGTCAAGGGCAAGCCCCGCCCCGACACGCTCAAGCTCTGCGTGGGTTACCACAAGGGCTGGAAGACTGTTTCCATGCTGAGCTTTGCATGGCCTGATGCCTACGAAAAGGCTCAGTACTGCGCCGAGGTCATCATGAAGAAGATGCAGCGCCGCGGCATGAAAGCCGATGACATCCACATCAGCTACATCGGCCTGAACAGCCTGCATCTGGGCGTGGCCGATATGAGCGAAGAGGCGCTGAAGAACCTGAACGAGTGTGTCCTGCGCATTGCTGTGTTCAGCGAGGACAAGAGCGAGTGCGCCAAGATCATTCCCGAGATCAGCCCCATGCAGCTGAACGGCCCTCCGGGTGCTTCCTTCTTCGGCGGCCGTGCCCGTGTGCAGGAAGTGATGGCACTGTGGCCCACCACCGTGCCTCGCGATGCTGTACAGGTCGAAAGTCACATTCTGGAGGTGAAGTAAGATGGCAGAGATCTATCTGAACGATATTGCTCACGGCCGCTCCGGCGACAAGGGCGATACCAGCAATGTCTGTGTGTATGCACGCAAACCGGAATACTATAAGATCATTGAGCGCGAGGTGACCCCTGAAAAACTCAAAGCCTACTTTGGTGACATGGTCAAGGGCGAGATCACCCGCTACGATGTACCCAGCCTGAACGGCTTCAACTTTGTTATGAAGCACGCTCTGGGCGGCGGTGCCACCATGAGCCTGCGTCTGGACAGCCTGGGCAAATCCATGGGCAGTGCCGTGATGCGCATGAAGATCCACGTTGAGGATGGAGAGCTGTAACATGAGTGAACATATGGCATTGGAGAACCTGACGGTTCTCGACCTGACCCGTGTGCTTGCCGGCCCCTTCTGCACCATGATGCTGGCTGACATGGGCGCAAACGTCATCAAGATCGAGGTTCCCAAAGGCGGTGACGACACCCGCAGCTATCCCCCCTTCCGTGCCAAAAATCTGAATGGTGAACGGGAAAGCGTCTATTTTGCCAACATCAACCGCAACAAAAAGGGAATCACCCTGAACCTGAAGGCCCCTGAGGGCAAGGAGATCTTCAAGGAGCTTGTCAAAAAAGCGGATATCGTGGTGGAAAACTACCGCCCCGGCGTGATGGACAAGCTGGGACTGGGCTATGACGTCCTGAAGGAGATCAATCCCCGCATCATCTATGCGGCAGTCTCCGGCTTTGGCTGCTACGGTCCCTACCACCTGCGCCCGGGCTATGATATTCTGGCTCAGGCCATGGGCGGTATGATGTCCATCACCGGTTCCAAGGGCGGAGAGCCCACCCGTGCCGGTTCGGCGCTGGGTGATATTCTGGGCGGACTTCATGTAACCATCGGCATCCTTGCCGCAGTCAACGCCCGCACCATTACCGGCAAAGGGCAGCGGGTGGACGTGAGTCTGATGGACAGCATGATCGCTGCCACTGAGAACACTGCCCTGAAGTACCTCGAGACCGGCAACATCCCGGCCCCCATGGGCAACCGTTATGCCGCTGTTTCCCCCTACGACAGCTTCACCTGCAAGGGCGGCAAGGTCATCATCGCGGCAGGCAACCAGAAGCTGTACGAAAAGCTCTGCAATGAGGTGTTGGAACGCCCGGACATGATCACCGATCCCCGGTTCGTGGATATGCCGGGCCGTCTGGCCAATCAGGATGCCATTGCCAAGGTCATTGAGGAGCGGATCAAGGATCTGACCCCCAACGAGGCCGCCGAGCTGGTACTGTCCCACGGCATCCCCGCAGGCCCCATTATGAACATCAAGGAGATCCTGGACGATCCCCATGTCAAGGAGCGCGAGATGTTCGTGGAGATGGATCATCCCACCCTGGGCAAGGTCACCGTGAACGGCTGTGCCATCAAACTGATGGACACCAAGCCCTCTGTGCGCACACCCGCTCCTCAGCTGGGGCAGAACAACCGGGACATCTTTGAGGGTGTTCTGGGCATGACCGAAGAGCAGTTCAACGCTCTGCACGAGAAGCAGGTGTTCTGATCTCTGACCACCTTTACACACATTATTGAGGAGAAATCACATGCTGGCAGTATTAGGATTCGTCACCATTCTGCTGGTGCTGGCACTGATCATGAGCAAGAAGGTCTCTACCCTTGTAGCTCTGATCTTTGTTCCCGCCATCACCGGTTTCATCGCAGCATTCATCAACGCCCCCAATGTCATCATCCAGGCCGCACAGGCTGCTGCCGAAAAGGCCGGAACTGCTTATGTTGATCCGGTCATCACGTTCGGTACCCGCTTTACCAAGGCACTTTCCATCCTCAGCGCAGATTATATGGGCAAGGGCCTGAGCAGCATCGTTGCCACCGGTGTCATGTTCATCTTTGCCATCCTGTTTTTCAGCACCTGCTCGGATGCCGGTGTCTTTGATCCTATCATCAACCGCATCCTGAAGTTTACCGGCGAAGACCCCGTCAAGGTCTGTATCGGCACCTTCCTCATCGGCTGCATCTGCCATCTGGATGGCTCCGGTGCCACCACCTTCCTGATTGCCATCCCCGCCTGTATGCCCCTGTTCCAGAAGCTGAAAATGAACCTCTGGGTAGAGGCTACCATCGTAGCGCTGGCCGCCGGTATCATGAATGTTATGCCCTGGGGCGGTCCCACAGTCCGTGCAGCCGCAGCCATGTCCGGCCTGGGCTATGAAGTCACCGGCAGCGAGCTGTGGGTGGGCATCATGCCCGCCTGGATCGCAGGCTTGGTGACCTGTCTGCTCGTCGCGGCTTTCCTGGGCAAAAAGGAAGCCAAGCGCATTGCTGCAGGCATCCCCGCGCAGGAGGTCACTGGTCTGACCGAAGCAAAGACCACCAACACCTCCAACGAACTGGCCCGCTCCGGCTGGCGCTGGTACTTCAATGTGGCACTGATCCTGGTCATCCTGTACATCCTCGTTACCAACCGCCTCAGCCCGGCTGTCACCTTTATGATCGGCTACTGCGTCCTGCTCATCGTCAACTATCCCAGTGTGGATCTGCAGCACAAGATCATCAACAGTCACGCACAGGCCGCATTCCTGATGGTCTCCATCGTCTTTGCCGCAGGCGCATTCACCGGTGTGGTCAAAAATTCCGGTATGCTGGCTGCCATGACCGACTCTCTGGTCTCCATCATCCCCACCAGCATGGGCACCTTCATTGCCCCCATCGTCGGCCTGTTCAGCGTTCCGCTGAGCCTGCTGTTTGACCCGGACTCCTACTACTACGGCGTTATGCCGGTCATTGCCAACGCTGTTTCCGCTATGGGCGGCAACGCACTGGCTGTGGCAAAGGCTTCCATCATGGGCCAGATGACGCTGGGCTTCCCGCTCAGTCCCCTGACGGGTGCCACCTTCCTGCTGCTGGGCCTTTCCGGCCAGGACCTGGGCGACCACCAGAAGCACACTCTCCCCTACGCATGGTTTGCATCTGCCATTATGGTCGCTGTGGGCTGCGTAGCCTGTGGGTTGCTGTTCTGAGGTCTCACCAAAAGAAACACCTTCCTCCTTTTTCACCCATTCCTTCATTCTGATTCCGAAACGTATGCCGGGCGAAGTTCCCGCAGCACGCCACGGAATGCGTGCAAACCAGCAGACTTCCACCCGGTGCTCCGGGTGGTGTCGGCTGGTTTTGCCGTTTTTGAAGGATACCGTCCTGCCCTTGGGGCAGAAAGGAGTTTTCTCTTATGCCCGAGTCCATCCAGACTCCTGTTCCTGCGGCGGACGAACTGGCCGCACAGGTGCTGCTGCTGGCACAGAGTCGGTTAACTGCCGACCTGCGTTTTTTATCCTCCGCCCTGGAACAGCTGAAGCCAATCCCCGTCCCTGCGCTGGACACCCTGTTTGCCGGGGATGGCCACTGCTTATACTATTGCCCTGAAACGCTGCTCCGCACATTCCGGGCACAGCAGTCTGTGCCCACCCGTGCCCTGCTGCATGTCACCCTGCACTTTCTTCTGGGGCATCCCTTCCAACGGCAGGAAATGGATCACCGCCTATGGAGCCTTGCCTGCGACATTGCCGTAGAGGAAGTCATCCGGGAACTGGAGATCCCCTCCTGCGCCCTGCCGGATGATGCTGCACAGGACAGCTGGCGCAGCCGCCTGCAGGATGCCTGCCCTCACCTGACGGCAGAAGCCATCTATAATTTTCTGCTGGAACGGCAGTACCCCGCCGATGTTCTGGCGGAATTGACCCGGCTGTTTGCCCGGGACAGCCATGCGCTCTGGTATGCTGCTCCCCATCCCGGCTCTCGTCCGGCCCCCAACGGACAACTGCTGCCCGCCGGGGAGGATGAGGATATCACCAACGAGACCGAGCTGCGCAAAGCCGACACCCGGGACGAAACGCTGCAGCAGCTGCAGCAGCGGCAAAAGGAAGCCCTGCGCAGACAATGGAAGCAGCTGGCCCGCCAGGCCAAGACCGATCTGGAGACCTTCAGCCGCCGTCACGGCAAGCGTGCCGGAGCATTGATGGATGGGTTAGAGCCCGTGACCTTTGAGGAATGCGATTATACCGACTTTCTTCGCCGGTTCGGAGCACAAAACGAGGTGCTGCAGCTTTCCGAGGACGAATTTGACCTCATCTATTACACTTACGGTCTGCGCACCTACGGCAACGTTCCTCTGGTCGAGCCGCTGGAATACCGGGACGACAAGCGCATCCGGGAATTTGTGATTGCCATCGACACCTCCGGCAGTGTACAGGGCGATATCGTTCAGAGCTTTTTGCAGCGCACCTGCGACGTTCTGCGGCAGAGCGGCTCCTTCACGGAGCGGGTAGAGATCTATCTCATCCAATGCGATGCCGAGGTGCAGAGCGTGGAGCGGCTGACCAGTCTGGACCAGCTGCATGAGCTGATCCCCCGGCTGAAGCTCCGGGGCTTCGGCGGTACCGACTTCCGGCCGGTGTTCGCCTATGTAGACAGGCTGCTGGAAGAGAAAAAACTGACGAACCTCAACGGCCTGCTCTATTTTACCGACGGCGTGGGCACCTACCCGGAAAAATCCCCTGCCTACAAGACTGCCTTCATCTTTAACCGTGACGACCACATCAGCCCCCACGTTCCCAGCTGGGCCATCCGGGCTGTACTTACCACCGACAACATCCGCCTGCTTGAACCGCAGAAGACCCGAACCGAGGAGGACGCCGAATCATGGATATAGCAAGTGCAAAACAACAGATCAAAAATACCGTGCAGATCTACCTGCAGAAGGACGCTCTGGGCCGCTACCGACTTCCGCTGGTACACCAGCGGCCCATCTTCCTGTTGGGTGCGCCGGGCCTGGGCAAGACTGCCATTATGCAGCAGGTCGCTGATGAGATGGGGCTTGGCCTTGTGAGCTATTCCATGACCCACCACACCCGCCAGAGCGCACTGGGTCTGCCTGTGATCGTAGAAAAGGAATACGGCGGCAAGCACTATCAGGTCAGCGAATACACCATGAGCGAGATCATCGCCAGCGTCTACGACTGTATGCGCACCACCGGCAAAACGCAGGGCATCCTGTTTCTGGACGAGATCAACTGCGTCTCCGAGACCCTCTCCCCTGCCATGCTGCTGTTCCTGCAATACAAAGTCTTTGGTGGGCATCAGATCCCCGAGGGCTGGGTGGTGGTCACCGCCGGCAACCCGCCCCGCTTCAACAAAAGCGTCCGGGAGTTTGATGCTGCCACCCGTGACCGGCTGAAGGTGATCGAAGTTGAGCCAAGCTATGAGGCATGGAAGGCCTATGCGCTGGAACACGGTGTCAGCCGCAGCGTCATCAGCTATCTGGATATCCGTCCCGAAGATTTTTACAAGGTCGAGACCACTGTGGACGGTCTGACCGTGGTAACGCCCCGTGCCTGGGAGGACCTTTCCGAGATCCTGCAGTATCACGAGGAGCTGGGCCTTGCAGTCGGCGAGGAGCTGACTACCCAGTATCTGCAGAACAAGCAGGTCGCCCGGGATTTTGCCATCTACTACGAACTCTATCAGAAATATCGTCAGGCCTACAATATTGATGCCATCCTGCAGGGTGTGTGGGATGAGGATGTCCTCACGCAGGCACGCAGCGCCAAGATGGACGAGCGGATGAGCCTTGTCAGCCTGCTGCTGGAAGCCGTGTTCCTGCAGATGGAACGCTGCACCCTGCGCCACGATGCGCTGCGCCTTATCGCGGCCGCCCTCAAAGCCCAGCGCGGGACGCTGGATGTTCCCGGCGATGCCCTGACCGCCCTCGCCGGGCTGGAGGACAACTGGCGCGCCGAAGCCAACAAAGCCCCCTCTGCCCGGCAGAAGGTCTATCTCGATCTGCTGTCGCTGACTGCCCAATGGCACGGAGAACTTTCCGGCTCCACCCCTTTTTCCGCCCTCAAGGCCTGCTATCAGCGCTCGGTCGCCGACCTGCAGGCTGAGGTCGCTGAAACGCAGAAGAAGCTTGGCGATCTGCTCCGTTTTTTACAGGAAGCCTTCGGTAAGGGAACGGAGCTGAGCATGGCGGTAAACGATCTGACCGTAGCCCCCATAGCCACCGCATTTCTGGGGCAGTTTCTCAGCACCGATTACTTTGCAGCCAGCCGGGATCTGCTGCTGCACCGGCAGTCGGAGCAGCTGCTGCACCAGATCGATCTGACAGGACTGGTGTAAAATGGAACTGCTGCAATTTGAAGTAACCAACGCCGGAACGCTGGGCAGCCGCTGGACACCCCCCGCCCCGGAAACAAAAAAGGCCTCCTCCCTGCCCGGAGCTGCGCTGGCAGCTCTCTTGCAGGCGGAGGAGGACGAGGATGATTGGGGCGGCGATGCTCCCGACATGAGCGCAGAGTTCGCACGGCTCAGCCATCTGAACGAAGAGTCCGACACCGATGCCCTGCCCCTGACAGCAGACTTTGCCCCTCTGCCGGATGGCTCTCTAGCGCTGGTGCGCTGGCCCCGGCTGGCACGGCCTGCTGTGGTACCCGACACTGTAGAAGGCCGCACTGTCACCGCCATTGCCGCTGCCGCCTTTGCTGCCAACCATCTGGATGAGGGCTGCTTTGCGCAGTTCGGGCAATCGCCTATCAGTTTCAGCATATTTTGTATGCGAATGGGCCGCGCAGTCACCACCGAAACTCTGGACGAAGGCGGGCCGACTTCCGTCACACTGCCGGACAGCATCACTCACATTGGTCCCTACGCGTTCTACCACTGCACAAATCTGACTTCCATCACCCTGCCGGATTCCATTTCCGCCCTGCCTGCCGGTGTATTCGGCGACTGCAGCCGCCTTACCAGCGTCCATCTGCCGGAGCAGCTGCAGGCTCTGGGCTATCTGCCCCACCCCACGGATCAGATCATGCCAGATGTCGGCACGTTTGCCGGGTGTCATGCCCTGAAACAGCTGACGCTGCCTCCACAGCTTAAAATGCTGGGCGCTCACAGCTTCAACAGTTCCGGTCTGACGAGCCTGACCGCCCGGGATGCTGGGTGTGAAAATTGGAGCCGTACTGTCACTGTGGCTGTGTCTGCCTTTGACCACACTGCCGCACTGCTCTGGCTGGAAAAGGCCGATGTTTCCGGCCATGTGGTGGCGCGGCTGGGTCTACCCGTGGCCCGGGATAAAATTCTGGCAGGCGATGCCAAATTCGGAGCCATCCTGCGGGTACCGGTGCTGTTCTTCACCCAGCCGATGCCTTACTTTGACCAACTGGCCCGGGACGCGTTCCGGCTGGATTTCTCGGCTCGTATGGCGCTGGCTCGGCTGGAAGCCTCTGCAGGGCTTTCCCCCGCCGACCGCCAGTGGTATTGTGCAGTTCTGGTGCAGTATTTCGACCGGGCTCCACAGTTCATGCCCTGCCCGGCAGAGCAGGCGTATGCCGCGTTATTCCGTTTTCTCTGCCGCTGTGAATTGCTGACTGCTGCCGATGTCAGTGCCATCCTCCGGATGGCCGGTGCGCTCTGTCTGCCCGCCGAACTCATCAGCGAGATGATGGAGGTGCGCACCCGCCGGTTTGAAACAGTCACCGGATTTGAGGATCTGGAGTTGGATTGAACCGAATCATAAACACTGCGTAGAAAGATGCCTCGCCTGCACCGGCACGGTACAGATCGGAAAGGGTTTGGGATTTCCCAACAAGTGTTTTGCAACGCAAAACGAGCAGATGTATATACGTCTGCATTGCTTGCAGATGCTATGAAACCTCTCAAGGTGCTTTCCAAATTTGAAAATCATTTTGCAATCAGGACCGTCCGTTTTCAAGTTCAACTTGAAGCGGACGGTTATTTTTCTGCACAAAAATTTTCGAGTTTGCAACCGCAGCAAGCAGGGCGAGCCGGTACCACCTCGCAAGTTTTGAACCTGATTTTTTACAAATCCAGCTTCAAAACACTTGTTGGGCTTCGCCCAAACCCGATATTCAGCACAAGAATGCGCTAGTTTCGCACCTTAACGACCGCTAACTTCTTGCAAAAGGACTCGAACCCCACTACAATGGAAGTGGTCACTCAAACCAATGCCGTCAAGTCTCCGATTGACAGCCCGGCAACCACAAAACTGGTGTACACGGTGGAAGAGATTGCACGAATGCTGGCCATCAGCCTGCGCTCTGCCTACAACCTGTGCAACAGCACCACCGAATTCCGTGTCCTGCGGGGAGGCGGAAGCACCCGTGTCCCGAAGGATAGTTTCGATGCGTGGCTCAACCGGGCAGCTTGATAAGGAGGCAACAGTATGGCATATATTACAAAACGCGGCAACTCTTACAGCGTCCGCTACACCTACGAAGATGAACACGGCAAGAGCTACGATAAATGGGAGAGTTTTCCCACAAAAGAGGAGGCAACGAACCGTAAGAAACAGATTGAGCATGAACTGGCGGCCGGAACCTTGCAATTCCAGCCCATGCAGAGGATTCCCACGAAAACACCAACCGTGCAAAAACCGTGCATTGACCGTGCAGGCCCCGATTTTTCGGGGTTACATAACGAAAAAGAGCGTCAAATCTTACGATTTGACGCTCAATATCTGGTGCACCTCGCGCACTCATATCCGAACTTTTCTCCGTTTTCACGGCTTCCCCGAAAGCGACCGTTTCTGTGCCTTCCTTATAGTTAAAGGTAATGAGAACCTTATCATCGTAGAGATAGATGGCATTGATGAAGGTATCCACCAGTGCCTGCCGCTGCTCCGGCTGGGTCATATCCAGCTTGCGGAAGCGAAGCAGCCATCGCAATCCAACTTTTTAATCGTTTGCAACATCGTTGGATTGCATATCGCAAAATATGCCAGTCAGAACAGTATTCCAAACCTGCCCTTGCGATTGAACCGGACGAATTCTTCTTTCATCTTCGGTTTTGCCAGCCGTTCCTCTGCAATGCGGGCTTGCAGTTCCTTCCGCTGTTCTTCCAGCGCTTCCAGCCGCTCCTTGGTGGAACTGGTCAGAATGCCCATCTGGATAGCGTTCAGCATATTGGTGATGCCGACTTCCGTTTCTTTCAACTGCTTTTCATAGATGGGCAAATCCGTGCTTTCCTGATTTTGCAATTCCATGACTTTGGCAATGATGGCATTCATGGAAGCGTCATCTTCCACCAGCTTCATGATTTCGTTGACCACTAGATCTTCCAGCCACTGTTTCCGCACGGCCTTTTTATCGCAGGTCTTTTTCTTCTTGGCAGCAGCACATTTATAAAAAGCCGCCATCATTCTCAGATCGTCCAATTCCGGCTTGCCGACTGCAGATCCACCATGTGGGTGTACAGTCCCTTCCGGGCGTACAGCTCTGCCGGGCTGCCCTGCTCGGCCACGATGCCGCCCGACAGCACCACCACCCGATCCGCACCGGCTACGGTGCGCATCCGGTGGGCGATGATGAGGACGGTTTTGTGTTTTATGAGCCGGGATAGAGCCTCCTGAATGGCAGTTTCGTTTTCCACATCCAAGCTGGCGGTGGCCTCGTCCAGCAGGATGATAGGCGCATCCTTCAGGAAGGCGCGGGCGATGGAAATGCGCTGACGCTCGCCGCCGGAAAGAGCGCAGCCATTCTCGCCGATGTTGGTGTTCCACTTGTCCGGCAGCTTTTCGGCAAATTCCTCGCAGTTTGCCAGCTTTGCCGCCGCCAGAACCTCCTCGTCGGTGGCACCTTTGCGCCCCAGACGGATGTTTTCCAGGATCGTGTTGTCAAACAGGGTCACATCCTGAAAGACGATGGAATACAGGCTCATGAGCTTTTCCGGGTCGATTTGAGAAACCTCCATGCCGCCCACGGTGATGCTGCCCTTCTGGTAATCCCAGAACCGTGCTGCCAGCCGGGAAACAGTGGTCTTGCCGCCGCCGGAGGGGCCCACCAGTGCCGTAACTTCCCCCTGCTTTGCGGTAAAGGAGACATCCCGCAGCACCGTCTCGCCAGAGTTATAGGCAAAGCCCACATGGTCGAACACGATATCGCAGCCCTGATTGGTCAGCTGCTCGCTGCCGGTCTGCAAGGGAGCGTCCAAGATCTCATTCATCCGCCCCACATTGGTACGCATGGCGATGACCGCCGCCAGATTCTGCAAAGCCCCCTGCATGGGGTCGTACATCCGGGAAGCCGCCATCAGGAACAGAAACAGGGTCAGCACGTCGATACTGCCCTGCACCAGCAGCATTGCGCCGGTGAGCGCCACCGACGCAATGCCCAGCTTGAGCACCATGCCGGCGGAGGACACAAACAGCGCTGTTTCCAGCTCTGCCACAATAGACTGCTTTTCCACAGCCCGAATTTTGTCGGAAAGACCAGACAGATACCGCTGCTCCGCATTGCTGGCTTTCAGATCCCGGAGGGTCTCGATGTACTCCTGAATGCCGTCCGCACAGGCCATTTTCGCCGCCATGGTCCTGCCCTGCACCTTGTCCTGCACCCGGTAGCTGCCCACCACGATGGCAACGGATACCGGGATGACCCACAATGCCGCCAGAGCCATCCGTCCGTCAAAGGCGAACAGGCTCAGGGCAATGAGCACAGTAGAGATGAGGGAACCGAACAGACCGGGGATGAAGTGGGAGCAGTCCTTTTCCAACACCTCGCAGTCTGCCATGATGGTGCTGGTCAGGTCGGCAAGATCCCGCTTGCCAAAGAAAGACAAAGGCAGCTTGCGCAGCCGCTCCGCAAGGGTCAGGCGACGGGTGCCACTCTCTTTATAGGTGGTAAAATAGGTGCCGTTGTACTGGAACCATGTGGTCAGAAAGATCAGTGCAAAGCAGGCAACGCACCCCAGCAGATAAAAGGTGCTTCTCCCGCTCGTGGAGCCTGCCAGCAGGTCTTTTACCAGAAGATACAGCAGCCCGGTGGGCAGCATGAACGCCATGTTCTGGAACGCACAGGCCAGAACGCCCTTTACAAGCCCCTTTGCGCCCTCCGAGGAGCTGGCTGTGGCGTGTTGAATTTTTTCGATCATTCCTTACCCCTCCTTTGCGACCTTCCACTGCACCGAGGCCTGATAATCATGCCACATCCGGGCAAACAGACCGTTCTGCGCACACAGTTCGTCCTTTGTGCCGGATTCCACAATCTGCCCATCCTGCACCACATAGATGCAGTCGGCGTTGGCGACGGTGGACAGGCGGTGTGCGATCATCAGCACGGTTTTGCCCTTGGCAAGCTGGGCAAAGGCTGCCTGCACCTTTGCTTCGTTGTCCGGGTCGGCAAAGGCGGTGGCCTCGTCCAGAATCAGGATGGGCGCATTTTTCAGCATGGCGCGGGCAATGGCGATGCGCTGCTGCTCGCCGCCGGAAAGATACACGCCCTTGGTGCCGATGACCGTATGGATGCCCGCCGGGAATTTTTCCACAATATCCATGCACTGTGCAGCTTTTAGCGCCGCCAGCACCTCTGCTTCGGTGGCCTGCGGTCTGCCCAGACGGACGTTATCCAGAATGCTGCCCTTGAGCAGGCGGCTGTTCTGGAACACAAAGGAGATGGTGTCCATCAGCTCTTCCTTGGGGATAGCCCGCACATCCGCTCCGCCCACCCGGACGCTGCCACTCTGCACATCAAAGAACCGGCAGACAAGGTTTGCCAGCGTGGATTTTCCGCCGCCGGAGGGGCCTACAAAAGCCACGGTCTGTCCCGGCTGAATGTCCAGAGAAACGCCCTTGATGACCTCGGTTTTTCCGTCGTAGCTGAAATGCACATCCCGCAGCGTGACAGAGGAATCCTTCGGGTGCTGCGGAACAGCCTGCACCTGCATGGGCGCCGCCTCCAGCACCGAGTCGATGCGTGCCAGCGCATCCGCTACCACCATCTTGTTCTCACTCATGTACATTATACGGGTCAAAGTCAGGGAGATCACCGGCGTGATGATGATATAGAACAGCAGGTTCAGCAGAAACTCCGGGGTGACGCCGTGGGTCGTGAACAGCAGCCCGCCCGCGATCAGAAAGGCGAACACACCGTTGACGGCGGTGGTATAGAACATCATGGGCAGGCGCAGGTCTTTGGTGTAGGAGATGACCCACTTTTCGTACTCATCAATGGCGGCCTTGAACTTTTTGAAGGAAAACACACTTTGCCCGAAGGTCTTGACCACCGAGATGCCCCGGACGTACTCCACGGCCTCGTTGGACATAGCCTCCAAGGCGTTGCCGTACTGCCGCATTTTTTCAGCCATCCGCTTGCCGGTCATGGTCGCCATGATGAGGAAAGCCAGCACCACCGGCGCAAGGCTCAGCAGACCCAGCCGCCAGTCGAACGCCAGCAGCAAAACCAGCAGCCCCACCGGGGTAGCGATGGCGTTGTACTGGTCGGGCAGCTGGTGGGCCAGATAGGTCTCGGCTGCTCCGGTGCTCTCGTGGATGATCTTGCGCAGCTTGCCGCTGCCGAAAGTCTCGGCAAAGCCCAGCGGCAGCACTGCCAGATGCTCCGACACCGCCAGCCGCAGATTGGTCGCCACCCGGAACGCCGACAGGTGGGAGCACATCAGCGCTGCAATGTAAATAAGGTAAGACAGCACTGCAAACAACACTGCCATCCAGCCGTAATGGGGGATGTTCACCGCCTGCGCATAGTTCGGTGCGGCGTTCAGCACATCCCGCAGGATCTTCCAGATGTACACAAAGGGCACCAGTGCCACCAGCGCACTGACCGCAGACAGCACCCACGAAGCGTAGGTGAAATATCGGTAGTTCCCGGCGTAGCCCATCAGCCGGGAAAAGTCCGATCGTTTTTTCAATCAAATCACATCCTTACCGTAATATTGCCATGCGCAACTGCCTGACATGATCGGGTGCACATGTGCCGTTTATTCTGCCTCAGACAAATTTTCCGTGACGAAAAGTTCAATGACATTTTCCATAGTTGCCTGATCATAGTCCTCTGCGATGGCGGCAGCATTCCAATAAGCATAATTTCCTTCATACCAGCTCTGCAGGTCGTCGAGATCCTCTGCATAGCGGAATTCCAGATGATACGTCGTTTCCATCGTATCGGGCGCAAAGGCAAAGTAGGTAAACTCCCCGGAATCCGCATCCTCGCTCTGGTAGAAGAGGAAGCTGTTTTCATTGTCCACATCCAGTTTCTGGTAAGTGTGTGCAAACACTTCCTGTCCTTGCGCATCCAGACCGGTGATGGTGTCGCCACTCATCACGAATTTTTCCACGCCGCCCAGAAAATAGCAGTTGAATGCCGTGCTGTCCGGATCTGCTGCATATTTTTCAACAGCCTCCTCGCCATACGGCTCTGCCATGCACATTCCCAGCAGCATATCCGTAGCCGATTCCGCATTGTCCTCGCCTACCAGCGGAGTCGCAGCGTCGATCCACAAATTCCGGTATTCACTCTTTGCCATCTCCGGGAACAGTTCCACATAAGTCCCGCTGATACCAGACAGATAATCCTCCGCATCCATTACCTGACTTGCGGAAGCCGAAGAAGCCACCGAGGAGGAAACGCTGGATGCCGAAGACGCTGTGCTTGCGCTCTGCTGGCCGCAGCCGACAGCAGACAGCAGGCAGACCGCAGACAAGGCCACTGCAACAAATTTCTTTTTCATCATCATATGAAAGTACCTCCGGTTTTAAAGTAAGTTTGCTCTAACCGCTCTGTACTTTAGCATATTTTTCGGCCGTGGACTACTCCATTCTGATTTCCCTGCTCCGTTTTGCGAGTCCATTTGCGTGGGTGCGGTACTGCGACGGGGTCGTTCCATATCGTTTCCGGAAAGCCTCCGAAAACTTGCTGGCGTTGTCATATCCTGCATTCTGTGCGATCTGCGTAATGGGCTTTGCGCTCCGGACAAGCTCTACGGCAGCCTGTTCCAGACGGTATTCCTTGATATAGTGGTATACTGGCACACCGTAGACCTGTTTGAACATTTTTTGCAGGTGCGAAACCGAGATCCCGTGTTCTTCTGCCAGCTGCGCAAGGGAGACATACCCCTCCCGGTTTGTCAGAAGGTGATCCCGGAGATGGTGTGCCAGTTCGGTCTGTTCGGTAGAACAGTACAAGTCCGTTCCTTCCTCCTGCGGAATGCGGCTCAGCAGCATCAACAGCTCCACCACCTTGAGCCGCAGGAACCGGAGATCCATGTAGGGCGCATTTTCGTACAATTCCCGGAAAACGTGCTCACAGCGGGGTCCTGCCGTACCGAACATGAACCATCGGTTTCCCAGAAGATTCTGCTTCAGTACCGCAAAATCCACCGAAAAGCCCGGTGCGTTCTTCTCAAGCCAGTTCTGAGCGGCTGCTGGATCAACTTCCAGACACAGCCCTTCGTAACAGCCCAGCGGGAACCGTGACTCTGAACGTGTTCCATGCCGTCCGTCGTAGCAGCTGACGGCCATATCCCCCGGCTTTAGCAGAACGCTATCACGCATGGAAAAGCTGGTTTCAAAACGGCCATTGATGCAGAAATTGATCTCTATCATACCGATCTGCGTGCGGATTTCCGTATAGGTCTCCATCTCCAGCCGCAGCAGCATGATCCCCACGCCATCAAACAGCCGGTAATAGTGAATTTCTCCACTTCCGGCCGCATTTTCAAAGCCGCTTGTTTGTCCGGGATTATAGGGAGTGACCCCCGTTTTGTCATGAAAAATGATATCAATCATACTGTTTATTCAATCCGATCTCCACAATCCGTCTTTTGCAGGGCTTGGAATGGCAGCTGTGGTCAACTGGCAGATCCCTGTCTTTCATGTTTTTCCTTTCTTCGCCCCTTGCATCGCAATTTTCTCAACCATGCGCTATCCCAGTGCCACATCCAGTACCATCATCACGCTGAAGCCTACCGCAAAAAAACACCGTGCCGACGTTAGAGTGCCGCCCCTGCAACATTTCCGGGATCAGCGCCTCCACCACCACATACAGCATGGCTCCGGCGGCAAAGCTGAGCAGATAGGGCAAGGCGGGCACCACAATGCCTGCCGCCAGGATCGTCAGCACTGCTCCGATCGCACCGAGAATGTACCATCGAATCAGCTTTTTCGGTTTCTCCGTCTTCATCTTTTTTGCCTCCGATTGCAGTTCATGATTCTGCTTTTCATTTGGGCAATTTCCAACTTCTTAGAAAATCAAATGGACAATACCGCCGACAATTGCCGCTCCCGCAACCCAGATCAGCGCCAGTATGCCTCGCTTTTTCAGCACCTGCCTCCAGGTCTGCACGAACGGCGCATCTTCAAGCCCTGGCAGCACCCAAAACTGGCTGTGCCCGACCCATAGCTTGTCGATTACAACGCCGTCATAGACATTCATGACCTCAAGAAACAGCAGCGCCTGCCAATAGGCCTCACCAAAGGAGGAAGCCTCGTTCCACAAACCGATGATCAGCACAAGAGCAGCAAGCATCACGATAAAGAACGGTATCATAAAGCATTTTCGTTTCCGGTTCATCGTATTGCGGTCGATCAGTCCCAGTTCGATGGCGCGATCCTGCACCTCCTTGGGATAAAAGTACAGTCCATTGACAGCACCGCCGATCACAGCGATTTTTACCATTGCGGTAAACAGCAGACAATAAAGCAGCAGTTGCAGTACAATCATTGTTTTTCTCCTCTCAGTCTGCGTGCGAATCGGGCATATGCTCCCATTTCCTTCGTCTTCCATCGTGGTTCATACAAAACAAGAAAGTATGCCAGAAATACCATGTACCGAATCGTTTGATTTCCATTTCAATATGCCGCCCATTATTATCTGACCTTCATGCAAAAATCGCAACGGTCATTTCCACGCCCCAGCGTCATGCTTCTCTCCCAGATCAGCTTCGGATGCAGCCCGGTATAGCTGATGTCATCACTGTCGCAAAAGCAGCGGCACAGCTCCGGGCAGCCGTATTCTGCGCAGGTGTCGTGATAGGGACACTTCATCATATCCACACGCCAGACGCCGTTGCCGGTCTGCAGTTCTTTTGGGGCAAAGCCCGCCGCCGGGCCGAAAACGCTCCGGGTGGATTTGACAAAAACGCCGGGAACAAGGCGGTAAAGCCCCGGTATGTGTAGCAGGGCGGCAAGCTGTTTGTGGCTCGTTCTCGCCAAGCGCTCCACATAGCCGTGAACGGTTTGCAGTGCCTCCTCTTTCGGCATGACCCGCTGCAAGGTCTCGTAGGCCGAAATGCCCGGCAATATCTGCCGCTTGAGGTGATATTGCTTTTCCTTGCTTGCATCTGCATTTTCAGCCAGCAGTGCATTCAGGCGTATATCGAAAGCGGCGTTCAGCTGCTTCGCCTGCGCAGGAAAGCGCTGTGCCGCAGTATCCCGGAAATCACGGGAAAGATAGGTTTCCTTCCTCTTCATCGTCCGTTACCCTTTCTTTTTGTACCCGCAGTCGCAGTAGGGCCCGCCGGAGGCAAGGGTATACCGCCGCACAAAATCCGTCACGCCGCCCGCCTCGCTCATGGTGTAGTCCAGATGGCACAAAGCAGGGGTCAGGTCATACAGTCCCAGCTCCTTCATCAGCACACAGATGCCGCATTTGGTAAAGCGTCCCTCGTAGCCGCTGCCATCCGGGTATTCGTAAAACTCCATGTTCCACGAATAGGGGTTGCGGTCGGCGGCTTTCAGGGCAGCGGTTGCCTTCATGGCGGCAATGTCCTTTGCGGTAAATTTGCTTTTTCCGCTTTTGCGGCAGAACCACTTCATCAGCGGCGTCATCTGAGCGTTCTCATAGTAAACCGTAAGCGCCTCTGCATCCGGCCGCTGCGGCATACAGAGGACAAACGCCCCCAGCATGGCGCAGCCAATGATGTTCAATTGGAAGCGGTCCCCCTTTTCAAACTCCGGCAATTTGGCGATGATCTCTTTGTATTTCGGCTTGGCGGTTTTGGTAATCTGCTTTGCGGTGGCTGCATCATAGCCCAGTACCGCCGTCAGCTGCGTCTGAAACGATTTCGCAAACACGGCCCACATCGCCATAGGGATTCCCATCCAACGCATTTTACTTTTCCCCTTTCCATTCTGCCAGCACCCGGCACATCCGTTTCTCGATGTCTATCCGGGTCTGGCGGCATTCCTTCGGATATTTTTTTGCTGCCTGAAACGCCAGCTTTACAAATAGACCGGAGCCAACCGGCAGCATGATTTTCAGCATCCCCTCCGGGAAAACGAAGTGGGTGCCGTGGGCATAAACCATCGTCTCGATCTCGCATTCATGCGGTTTTTCGGCAAGGCGCTTTTCCATCCGGCGGATATACTTTGCGGTGTCCCACAGCGCATCGTCCTCCGCGCCGATCAGCAGCAGCTTTCCCCGGATGTTTTCAACGGGAATGTATTCTTCCGGCTCGATCGGATGAGCTGTCTCGGAATCGTCAAACAGTTTGCGGGAGTTTACCATATCGCCGACGCGTTTGCTCTCGGCGGCGATGCAATGCCAATAGTCAGGATGCTGATAGCAAAACGGCATATAGGGCAGCGGCTTGCCTCGGTAGGAGAACAGTGATTCACCCTCGACCGGCCACTCCTTGCAGCCGTCCCTTTTGCCCTGCAGAAAGCCCTGCCACACAAAGTCGCTGGGTGTCATGGCAATGGTCAGGGTGATATCCGGGAACATGGCAGCCGCTGTCAGCGCAAGCGTTCCGGTGGTCGATGCACCGGCAATGCCGATCTTTCTGTTACCGTTAGCTTTCAGCCATGAAATTGCCGTCTCCACACGCTCAAGCGGGTAATTATGATGTCCGTAATCTTTTTTCGCGGGCGACATTGTGAGCACGTTTACACCGCACCCGCAAAGCCATTTCACTGCCGAGCGCGCAAGCCGATCCTCCGGATCATCCCCGATCATCGTGATGACCGCACAGTCTGAACCGCCGGCACACGCCCAATACGCACCGTAAAAGCCATTGAGTTCCACATCAAAGTGCAGGTGTTTCATGCTCTCCCTCCAAATCCGATCTTCACGATCTGCATTTTCATCCCGTTGTCTCCAACCTTTGCGAGGAATCGGAAAAAGCCGCTGACAGAAGGGTCTTTCCGATCACTGTACTGTCATCATTGCCGCCAGAACCATCGCTATGACTGCCATGCCCACCGTGCCGCACAGCCACTTTTTCTGCTTGTCTTTTGCGGTGATGTAGGGCTTCAGATCTTCCGTTCCGGGGATCGTCCATGCGTTCGTGTGCCCCACCCAATAGCCGTCAACCAACAGGCGGTCCATGAGATTCATAACGGACAAGATGACAAGCATCTGCCAGAAGCCCGCCACAAAGCTGCGCGTACCGTTTATCCCATAGACACAGACCAGCACATAGCTGATATAGCCGGGAATGCAAACGGCTTTGAAAATCAGAGAATTTCGCTTGATTTTCTCGTGTGTTGTAAGTCCCAGCTTCACGCACCGCTGCTGCACCGCCGGGCTGTAAAGATGCACCATCCCAACAGCCCCTTTGCGGATGCCCACGGCACAGATCAGAACCAACAGGATTCCCAGCCCAAGACCTTCCAGAATCACCTGTAAAAGCATTACTTATTCCTCCTGTATCCGTTTTCATCCCGGTATTCGGGATGTTCCTTTACGTATGGATCCTTATCGCCGCAGATGGTATAGTCGCATCGGCAGCCGTCCACGCAGGTGGTCGTCCGCACGAGCTTGGCATGGAGCAGTTCCATGGATGCATAGTCCACATTGCACAGGGCGGGCATAATGTCCGCAAATCCGAACTGCTTGGCAAATTCCGCCGCCGGACACGCCGTAAATTCATAATAGATGGGCTTGCTGTTTTCGTAAGGTGCAACATCCATCTCGTAATCATGCCATGTGTCACAGTGCTTTTGGGCGGTGCTGAATGCCCGATACATCAGCTTCCTCCAAAACGGCTTGTTGATATCAACAAAACGCAGCTTCCGGAAGGCCGACAGGATCAGATTTTCTTCGATCTCTTCAATTTCACGGAATGTGACCACATCCCGGCACACATCGTAAAAGCACATGATGGCGATGCAGTCGTAGGTGCCGCCTACGCCGTTGTGAAAATTCTTTTTACCGCCGAGGTCGGTGCGCCACTTGGAAAGAAGCTCTGCGTATCTCAGCTGCACCTGCTCCCAGACCACCTCGCGCTCCACCTCCGGATAGTGCAGAGTGATTTTCGCCAGAATTTCCTTTTTGCAGGATTTGGAATACAGCACATGGCAGCTACGGTCAATTTGTAATTCGTTGTCCTTCATCTTCCCACGCCTTTCAGAAAACCGCTCTTTGCATTTTCTTCGGTGTCGTCCGATTCGTCGTAGGCATCATAGGGTGCCGATGGGTCGTGTACTCGTTTTTTGAATGGTGAACAGCTCTTGTCTTTGTGGGCAAACGCAAAGGCAAAATTGTCCGTCCATCCCGTGTGACCGGTGATGAAATATGGATGCAGCCCACGTGCGCGCAGTTTCCGCTCCAGCTCCGCCAGTGACTGCACAGCCAGCTTATTGTCCTCCGCCAGCGAGGAAATGAAGCTGTAGCCGCCGTCCGCGCCAAACCACAGCGTGTCGCCGGTAAAAAGGTACTTATCGTCAATGAGGTAGACCATGTGCCCCCATGTATGACCGGGAACCAGAAAACACTCGATCCTGACGCCGTCAATGTCAAGTATCTGCCCATCGTGCAGCAGTACCTTTTCGTTGTTGATCGTGACTTGCGGCAACTTATAGAGATGATAAATAACCCTGCGGCGCACCTCGCCGGTCAGATAGCGGTTCTCGATCTCGCCGATGTACAGCTTCGCATTCCGGAACAGCCCCGGACTGTCTGCTTCCACCGCACCCACATGGTCGGTGTCCTGATGGGTGATAAGGATATGGTGTATCGACTTCGGATCAATCCCAAGCCAGCCCATTTTTTCGGCAAGGCGGTCGTAGTTATATCCCGCATCGACCATAATGGTCGTATCGCCTTTGCGGTAGAAGAAGATGTTCGCCACCCATTCGCGCACGCAGGCAACATTCTTGTCGATCCAGCCAGTGTTCAAAGGCTTGAAGATTTCCTTGCCCCGGTACATCCAGCTCATTGCTTTTCTTTGAAATTCCGTTGCCTTTTTCGACATGATCGCACTTCATTTCTGTGCTGTGATGCACAGCCAGCCCTTTTTATTTTTGTGGTTCTGGATCTTACAAAATCCTGCTTGCTCCAGATACGTTTTACCGTTCACAATGCAATGCTTTTTACCAGATGCGCCCACTGCTCCGGGTGACAGGCCAGCAATTCCTCGTGCTGCAAGTTCTGCTCATGGAGAACAGGATGTGCAAAATGCTGCTGATACCGGGCACGATATTTTGCGCCCATTTTCAGGGCGTAAAAAATATGGATCTCGGTACCGGGTACATGGATCTTATCCGGCAGCGGAGTGATAAGATCGGAATAGAACTGATTTTTACAGCTCTGCATGGTCACATAAGGGCGGGCCTCACCGAACATTTTCAGAAAGGCTTTGACATAATCCCCCGACTCTCTGGCACGCTTATCCAGACGCTTTTGGAGAAATTTTGCCTTAAACTTTCCGTCCCGCACCACAGGGTAGATCAATGGCAGCAGAAAATCAGTCTGCAATCTTGCCGCCAGCGGCGATGCCTGATCCAGATCGGAGCTGCCCAGAATGCCACAGTCCATGTGGATGTTCTGCCGTGCCGCCAGCAGCCCCACAAACGAGCCGCCCAGAGAGCAGCCGTAGGCCGCCCGGATGTGACCGCCGCAGTGGGTCTTGAGGTAGGCCTCGATCTTTTCGGTCTCCTCCAGCATGGTGGGAAATTCGGTCTGTTCAGTCTCATCAAAGCCATCGTAGCTGACGCACAGTACCCGGAAGCTGTCAGCCAGAAGCGGGATCACGGCACCGAAATTGCTTTTCCAATGGCAACAGGTGCCCGGCAGCAGCAACAGCACCGGGGCATCCTCTGCACCAAAATGGTAGATCTTCATCCTGATACGCTCCTTCTCTATTTATTTTCCACCTGTAAATAGAAGAGATCTATTTCTTCGTATAGGGCAGAGTTGTGAGTTAGACAATGCTAACTTTTCATTCTATAAAAAGCCGCTTCTCAGCGGTCCTTCTGCCAAAATAATACGCCCTGCCGTCTCCTCTGTCAAGGAGTTTAGGCATTTTCGGAGATTTTGAAAAAGATTTCGCTTTCGGGAACCCCCAACCGTCACCCCAGTGCCACATCCAGCACCATCATCACGCTGAAGCCCACCGCGAAAAACACCGTGCCGACGTTGGAGTGCTGCCCCTGCGACATTTCCGGGATCAGTTCCTCCACCACCACATACAGCATGGCTCCGGCAAAAAGGTCAATGGCTTTGCGGTACTATAAGCTCGGCGAGACTCCTGCCTACTACATTACCGCATGGTACAAACTGTTGAGCGGCAAGTGGGAGTTTGGCAAAGTCCACGCCACCGAGACTACCGTGGAGGGTGTTACTGTGGAGCTGACCACCGCCGATGGCAGCGAGTATGGCCTGCATCATGTGACCAATATCTGGCGCGGCACCGAGCTGGGCTTCAATGCCGATGATCCTTACTTTGCATCCATCATCGGCAAGACGATTACTCAGATCACCTTCTACGCCGCCGACGGCGTGTATGTCCTGCCGGTCAGCGTGGCGCTGTAAGTTTGCGGAAGGCTGCCTGATTCAGCCAACATATAGCACAAAACGGCAAGGTCTCCTGATTGCGGGAGACCTTGCCGTTTTATAGCAGCCTGCGTCTTTAATGCACAAATACTAACGCGAACTTGCCTATGGCAGGCAGAGCAGGCTCATCACACCACCAGCAAAGAAAAACAGAGCGTTCCCGACTGCTGGGTATCCGTAAAACAGTTTTCGAAAAATGACACGGCAACTGCCTGTCAGGATTGGTTACGGAGTACCCGGCTAGGCCGAGGAAGCATCAAGTCCCATGTCCGCACCGTTAAGGTGTTGGGTATGGGGCTTTTTGCATTTCAGGAACGTGTACATCTCTTGAAAGGTGTAACACACTAGACTTTGTACCAAAGTCGTGTGCCAAGGGTGCTGCGCCCCTTTGGAATCCCTGCTTACATCGCCTGTGGGCGATGTAGATTCGCCGCACAGAAAGCTCTCACAAAAGGCACACCCGGCTGTCTGCGGCGAGGAGAAGGCACTTCTGCGGAAGTGTAATAACCCACTATGACACTTTCATCCCTGTGGTCTGCAAAGTGTAGTGGGCTCTCCGAGGGGAACGGCTGTATAGAGTGCGTTTCGGGCAAATCGCCGCATACGTGTATACGGAAGATGGGTACGCACGTACGCAGTAAATCGGCCAAGTTCTCCCATGTAGAGGGTGTAATTTCGATAAAGAACGTGGTATAATTGACTCAACAAATCGATTTGTGGAGGCGATTATTTATGAAAAAAGAAACCAAGAAATCTATCTTATTCTATGCAGCTTCTGCTCTGTTATATATGGCTTCACTTATTAGCTTCATAAGTGGAAATGATAATTCTATGGCTGTTGTATGGTTGTGTCTTGGTTCATCATTTCTTTGCCTTGGCTCGACGCATCTTTGTTTGGGTTTGTCTCGTAAGAAAAAGGGAAACGACAAAACCGATGCAAGCAATAAATAAATTCCTAGTATATCGCACTCACTCCTAAGCAGGGTTTGGGGCAGGCACGCCCCAACAAGAAGCTGTCCCAAAAGGGCAAGAATTTTCAAGAATTGAAAATTTGTGGCCACGGGACGATTCTTGCTCTCACGAAAACCCATACTTTTTGAAAATCCGCTTTTCGCAGCCAAAGGAGGATGCACCATGAAAAAAGAGATCGAAGCCTTCGTCAACGCAGCCAACGAGCAGGAGTTGGAAGCCGCATGGAATAACCTCTCGGCAGAGGAACAGCGAGTTTTCGAGCAGCTCATGGAGGAAGACTCACCCGAAGATGCACTGGCATTTTTTGCCCAGCTGTATGACGATGCCCCGAAGGAGCAAGCCAGCGAAACCGTGAGCATCTCCGAAAATGAAATCTATTTCAAGCGGCAGCCCTTGACCGAAGAGCAGAAGAAGCACGGCTCCTATGTAGATGAGAACGGCAATCTCCATGTCAAGAACCTGTCTGCATTCTGGATTCCTGAACTGACCACCACGGAGAAAGTCGGTCACACCACCTACACCGTGACCGGCAGCTATGAGGGCAAGGAATCCTTTTTGAAGAAACTGGAGCGCATTGTTGCCAAGAACGCCCAGCAAAAATTTGAAGATGAGGGTGCAGACGAATGACAACTGCGTCCAATTCTGCTATACTTGATCCGGTAACCAATCCTGTACTGACAGTTGCTCCACAGAATAAGGAGGACACAACAATGTCTGGAGCAACGAATAAAATCACCGCACTTTACTGCCGACTGTCGCAAGAGGACGCACGGCTCGGCGAAAGCCTGTCCATTGAGAACCAGAAGGTCATCCTTCTGGAATACGCCAAAAAGAACCACTTCCCGAACCCGGTGTTCTTTGTTGATGATGGCTATTCTGGCACGAACTATGACCGCCCCGGCTTTCAGAGTATGCTGGTCGAGATCGAAGCAGGGCGTGTAGGAATCGTTATCACAAAAGACCTGTCCCGACTGGGGCGCAACTCTGCCTTGACGGGTCTGTACACAAACTTCACCTTTCCCCAGTATGGCGTTCGCTACATTGCCATTAACGACAATTACGACACCATTGACCCGAACAGCGTAAACAACGATTTTGCGGGCATTAAGAACTGGTTCAACGAGTTTTACGCCCGCGATACCAGCCGCAAGATTCGGGCTGTCCAGAAGGCCAAGGGAGAGCGTGGAGTACCGCTGACGGTCAATGTCCCCTACGGCTATGTGAAAGACCCGGAGAACCCGAAGCATTGGCTTGTTGACCCGGAAGCGGCTGCGATTGTGAAGCGCATCTTCTCCATGTGCATGGAGGGACGTGGGCCGACCCAAATTGCGAACCAACTGTGGGCAGATAAAGTTCTGACTCCTACCGCCTACAAGTTGAGCCATGGCCGGAGTACAAACGCACCTGCCCCGGAAGACCCTTACCGCTGGGATAAAAGAGCAGTAAGTTTGATTCTGGAACGCCGGGAGTACACTGGCTGCACAGTCAACTTCAAGACCTATACTAACTCTATCTGGGATAAAAAGAGACATCTGAATCCTGTGGAAAATCAGGCTATCTTCCTAGATACACATGAGCGCATTATTGACGATGATGTGTTTGAAAAGGTTCAGGAGATTCGTAACCAGCGTCACCGCATGACCCGGACAGGCAAGAGCAGCATTTTCTCCGGTATGGTCTACTGCGCTGACTGCGGTTCTAAGATGCAATATGGTTCGTCCAACAACAGGGACTTCAGTCAAGACTTCTTTGATTGCTCTCTGCACAAGAAGAACGGGAGCAAGTGCAAGGGACACTTCATCCGGGTAAAGGTTTTGGAGGGCCGTGTGCTAAGCCATGTTCAGCGGGTGACGGACTACATCCTCTGTCATGAGGACTACTTCCGCAAGGTCATGGAGGAGCAGCTTCGGGTGGAAAGCACCGAAAAGCTGACTGTCCTGAAGAAGCAGCTTGCCCGGAATGAGAAGCGGATCGCAGACCTCAAACGGCTGTTCATGAAGATTTACGAGGACAATGTTAACGGAAAGCTTAGCGATGACCGCTTCGACATGATGAGTCAGAGCTACGATGCCGAACAGAAGCAGCTGGAAGAGGAAGTTCTCTCCATCCAGCAGGAAATTGAAGTACAGGAACAGCAGATCGAGAACATTGAAAAGTTCGTCCAGAAAGCGCACAAGTACGTTCATATTGAAGAACTCACCCCTTATTCTCTCCGTGAACTGGTGTCGGCCATCTATGTGGATGCCCCGGATAAGTCCAGCGGAAAGCGGGTGCAGCACATCCATATCAAGTACGATGGGCTGGGGTACATCCCTCTGGATGAACTGGAAGCAAAAGAAAAGGCGTGACCGAAGTCACGCCAAATCTTCCCCATTTCGGGAGCTTTTGCAAATACTGTTTTATGGGAACTCTGCTACGGGGAACGCCCTGCTGTACATATTGTTGTTGTATGTGGATTTAATCGCAAGTTTTACAAGCAGCGCAATTCTCAACGACCGATTTGCGATATGCAATTCACGGTTGTTATCAACGAATCAAATCGTGAATTGCGATGGCAGGGTGCGTCCTATTCAGGGGCGCACCCTGTTTTTGTGTCTATTTTTACCATCACATAAATTTGCGCCGCCGTTGCCATAGCAACCGACAAAGGAAAGTGAATTTGATAAAATGCTCTGCGGTTGGTTATTGCTAACTAACTGCCACAACCAAAGAACCATTGATTTATCAAAGGAGTTTTCCATGAAAAAGATTTCTCGTCGTTCGTTTATCACTGCCATGGCTGCTGTAAGTGCAGCCGGTGTTCTGGCCGCCTGCGGTTCTTCTTCCAGCAGCACGGCTTCTTCTATGGCTTCTTCCGCTGTATCCAGCGAAGCAACTTCCTCTGCCGCATCTATGGATGAGACCGGTACCCATACCGTCGTGGACCACGGCGGCAACGAAGTAGAAGTGCCTAATAAGGTCACCCGTGTCGTCATCGACCAGATCCCCATCCTGTCCACCTACATGGCCTATTTTGAGGGCAGTGCTCCCTACATCGTGGGTTACTGCGGCTCTTTCAAGTCGGTTATTTCTGACACGGTGTTGAAAAACATCGCTCCGGAGCTTCTGGAGTCCAGCGATACGGTCTATGCTCAGAGCGACCTGAACATCGAGGAGATCATGAAGCTGAATCCCGATGTTATCCTGTACAATGCGGGCAACTCCTCCCATGCCGAAATCCTGAAGGCCAGCGGAATCCCCTCCATCGGTTTCGCTACCGTGGGCGCATCTACGGAGGCCGATCCCATTGAGCGTTACGAAGAGTGGCTGAAGCTGCTGGAGCAGATCTTCAACGAGCCGGACAAGACCGAAGCCTTTGTTGCTGCCGGTGATGAGATCGTGGCCGATGTGGAAGCTCGTATTGCGGAAATTCCTCAAACAGATCGCCCCAGTGCGCTGATTCTGTGGAAGTATGCAAACGGTGTGCCGCAGGTATCCGGTCAGGGCACCTTTGGCACCTACTGGATGAAGCGTCTGGGCGTAACGGACAAGGCACTGGAAGCCACTGGCTTTGCACAGGCCAGCATGGAGCAGATTTATAGCTGGGATCCCGATATTCTTTTCTTGGATGGTCCCGGCCTGCAGCCCCTGCGCACCGAGGACGTGCTGAGCGGGAATGTGGACGGTGCTGACTTCTCCACCCTGACTGCCGTGAAGAGCGGCCGAGTCTACAACACTACGCTGGGTATGTGGAACTGGTTCACCCCGAATCCGGATGCTCCGCTGGTGCTGGCATGGCTGGCCTGCAACACCTACCCGGATGCTTTTGCCGATTATCCGCTGGGCGATACCATCAAGGAATATTACAAGACATGGTACGGCTATGATGTGACAGATGACGAGTTGGAGGAAATGCTGCTGTACTGATGAAAGATACCATCTGGATAAAAAAAGGCCGGTTCACTCCTCTGGCCGTGGTATTGATGTTCGCGTTTCCCCTTGTGACCGCACTCATCTGCCTGTGCTTTGGGCGAATGAATGTTCCGGTAGGCGAAGTTCTCACAGCTTTGCGCACTGCTCTGACGGGTGAGGGCACCTCAAATGTACAGAACTACTCCATCGTCATCAATCTGCGGCTGCCCCGCATTCTGACGGCCATCATCGTCGGCGCAGGTCTGTCTTGCGCAGGCAATACCTATCAATCCTTATTCTCCAATCCGCTTGCCACACCGGATATTTTGGGTGTAACCAGCGGCACCTGTGTGGGTGCAATTCTTGCTATTATCCTGTCTTGCAGTATTCTGGAAACGCAGCTCATCGCCTTGGTCTTTGGCCTGATTTCCGTCTGTTTTACTCTGAAAGTCGCAGGCAAGAGTGATGGGCGTTCTATGGTTTATCTGGTGCTGGCCGGCACGATTGCATCCTCTCTGTTCAACGCACTGGGTTCGCTGCTGAAATATACTGCCGATCCGCAGGATAAGCTGCCGGAGATTACCTACTGGCTGATGGGCAGTTTTACCAGTGCCAGCTACCAGAAGATCCTCATCGGCTGCCCGCTCATCATCGCAGGCATCGCTGTCATTTACCTGCTGCGCTGGCGGCTGAACATCCTCTCCCTGAGCGATGACGAGGCTCGTGCCAGCGGCATCAACATCAAGCAGACCCGAATGCTGTTCATTGTTGCATCTACGCTGGTCACGGCTTCAGCCGTTTCCATGTGCGGTCAGGTGGGCTGGATCGGTTTGCTGATCCCGCACGCATCCCGGATGCTGGTAGGAAGCAACAACCGTTATGTGGTGCCCCTCAGTCTCAGTCTGGGAGCCAGCTTTATGATCCTGATCGATACCCTGTCCCGCAGCATCAGCATTATCGAGCTGCCTCTTTCCATCCTCACCGCTATCATCGGTGCGCCGGCATTTATTTCTCTGCTGAATAAAACAAGGAGCAACCTGCAATGATCTTGGAAGTGCAGAACGGTTGCTTCGGCTACCCGAAGCAGCCTGTGATTCTCGAAAATATCAATTTGCGTCTGGAAGAAGGACACATCCTTGCAATTCTTGGACCAAACGGCATTGGTAAAACCACCCTGCTCAAGTGCATGATCGGTCTGCTGCCGTGGCACAGCGGCAAGACCCTGCTCTATGATAAGGATATCCACACCCTCAAGCCGAAGGATGTCTGGAGCACTATCTCCTACATTCCACAGTCCCGTGGCTTCGCTTTTTCCTACACCGGTCTGGAAATGGTTCTGCTGGGGCGCAGTGCGCATCTCGGAACCTTTCAGCAACCCGGCAAAGAGGAAATCGAAATGGCGGAAGCCATGATGGAACGAGTTGGGATCACCCGTCTTGCCAACAAGGACTGCAACCGGATGAGCGGCGGTGAACTACAAATGGTGCTCATTGCCCGTGCCCTCATCAACGAGCCGAAGCTCATCATTCTGGACGAGCCGGAAACCGGTCTGGATTTCCACAATCAGATCTTAGTACTGAATATGGTGGAGCGGCTGGCGCATGAGGAAGGCATCAGCGCCATTATGAACACCCATTATCCTACCAACGCCATGAGCGTGGCAGACGAAGCACTGATGCTCAACCGCAAGGGTGAATTTTTCTACGGTCCGGCCGCTGCCATCCTGAACGAACAGAACATTTCCTATTCCTTTGATGTTCAGGTGCTGGTGGATGAACTGCATTATCAGGGGCGGTCGGTGCGCAGCATTGTGCCAGTGGCCTTGCGAGGGAATGCCGTATGAAGATGCCATTTACGCTTTCCCAGCTGCGTCCCATCCGGGAAGCCATGACAGTTTCCCGCCCAGCAAAACTGGGCGAGAGTGTACCTGTTACCTGGTTCTCGCTGGGCAGCGGCACCTCCATCACCCCGGAGTATTACGACTGCACTACCCTGTATCTGGGCGGGGAAGGTTGCGGCATATTTCTTCTGGGTGGAGAGAGCCGTACTGTCCCGCTGCATCCCGGCCAGCTGCTGGCCGTTCCGCCTAAAATGCTCTGCGGCTGTCTAACCGACAGCGGCATGATCTATACTGAAATCATTCTGAAAAAGGAGAACTTCACCATGAACAACATTCTCAAAGCAGGCCAGCCCACCGAACTGAAAAATCTCATTTCTTACGAGGACGGCAGCATTGCAAACCTCGACCTCGTCCACGCCGACAACATGAAATTCGTGCTGATGGCCTTTGACGAGGGCACCGGCCTGACCCCGCACCGTGCACCCGGCAATGCCATCCTGACCGCCCTCGAAGGCAAGGCCATTATTGGCTATGAGGGCAAGGATTACGAGCTGAACGCAGGCGAGAGCTTCCGCTTCGATAAGAACGGCCTGCACAGCGTTACCGCACAGGGCAAGTTCAAGATGAGCCTGCTGCTGGTCATCGAATAAGCGATCTTCTGTTTCATAACAGATGCAGAGAACCCGTCCGGACGTACCGGACGGGTTCTTTGCGTCTGCCGGATTCAGCAGTAGTAGAGGAACGAACGCAGGCGGCTCCATGCAGTCTCATCCCAGTCATTATCAAGGGAAAGCTGGAACAGTGGGGCACTGCAGGCATCGTGCAGGCCGCGCATATCCAGAATCATAGCGGTATTTTCATACCGGGGTGCAAGGGTCAGCACTGCATTGGTACGGCCAGAAAGCTCCACGGCCTTGGCGTACCGATATCGGCCGTTCCCGCCTGAAAAATTCGGCAAGGCAGAGTCCGCAATGAGGAACAGTGTTTCAGCGTCTTCCGCAAAGGCACTGTGCGCTCCAAGTTCATTCCCAAGGGTCTGCATCTGCCTCTGCATCTGGTCAAGCCAACCAGCCGATGGTTTGTTTTCATCCAAATTGTCTTTCCACAGAAACCAGAGTGCCTCGCTGAGTGGGGCGCGAAGCACCTGTTCGCCTTCGGCTTCCAGCGCGGCAAGTACGCCGCTGTCCAGTTCTGTCAGGCAGAGCGGCGTACCAACAGCGGCAATGCGGCGGCCTTTGGTGAGAAGTGCTCCGATCTCTCTCGCCGCTGTGTGCAGCTGCTCCCAGCCAGGCAGAGCATCCCACTGTGCCGAAATGTCTGCACGTTTATCTGCCGGAGCAGCATAGAGGATGTCTCCCGCCAGCAAAGTGCGGAAGAGAGCATCACGGTTCTGCGCCATTTCGGGCAGTGTTTCCAGCATCGGGCTGACCAGTTGAGCATTCAGCTCTTTTCTGCGGTCCAACACAGCACGGATGACACGGGCGTACTGACCGTCTGCTTCCGCTCCCTGCGTCTGCGGAATCAGGAACTGCGCCGGTGCCGGGTCTGCTTCCTGCTGTGCAAGGATGCCGCCCAGCAAAGCAGAGAAGGGCAGATATTCCTTTGCACTGGTCTCGGCACGTCCAAGGCTCAACGCATGAGCGCTGAGATGCGGCAGTGCATGGGCATCTACCCCTTGTGCACGGAAATATCCGGTCAACGATGCCGTGTATTCGCCCAGCGGCGGCAACCAGAGCGGAAAATCCTTTTCCGGCACCGCCGGGAGATGGCAGGGATGGATCTCGACCTGTTCCAGCACAAAGTCCTTGGGCAGAACTTCCACCGGGCGGTGGTTCAGGCTGTTCAGGAACGCTTCAATGCGGGTGATGACACCCACATTGGAAAAATGCTCATCCACTTCGATTTGCAGGTAGGGTTTATCGCCCATCTCCTGCTTGAACAGATGGGACAGCATGGTATCCGGGCCGCAGCCGTGGTTGGTCAGATAGACAGCGTAGAGATTCGGGTGGTGAGCGATCAGCTTTGCTCCGGACAGGATATGCTGCCCGAACGGATAATAAAGATTATCGTATTCATCGGAGATGTCCAGCGCATGACCGGGCAGGTGGCTCAGCGTGATGACTTTATAGCCGCGTTCCAACAGCAGTTCCGGGATGCCCATGTTCAGGATGGGGTCGGAAACGCCGTAGTTTCGGGTGATGAGCACCAACACTTTATCGTCCGGTCTCAGGGTCGCCAGCAGAGCTTTGCCCTGTTTTTCCACGGCGGCGGTATGGCGGCGCACCGCCATGGCACCACTGAGCAGAGCTTTGGCACAAAACGGTTTCGGGATTCCTAAAATCTTGCTCAGTCCCAGCATTGCAGATGCCATAGCTTCCTGCCCAAAATCGAGATCGAATACCGGACTGAGCAGAGTGATGCCCTTGCTCTCAATGTCCAGAGCTTTGGCAATGGATGCGGCTGCCGTCTGCATATAGACGCAGCCGTAGTTGTGTTTCACACGGCTCTTTTCGTGCTTCATGGTGTGGATGGTGGGCAGGAAGATATAATCTACTTTTTGGTCGATGAGCTGCTGCATATGGCCGTAAATAAGTTTGACCGGGTAGCAGGTCTCCCCTTGTGCGGTCTGCTGAGCCAGCCGGATCGTTTCCTCACTGGTGGGGTCAGTCAGGACGACATTGAAGCCCAACGAGGTAAAGAAGGCATTTGCCATCGGGAAGAATTTGTGGATCATCAACGCAAAAGGCACACCTATGGTCTTTTTACGTGGGTCACGTTTGCCGGTATAACCCTCCAAAAGCAGTTTGTCCGCCTGCTTGTAGAAGTCAATATTCTTCTGAATCTCCGCACTGCGGCTGTCCTCTGCGGCCTGTGCCGGGCTGTCAAACCCGACGAACTGACTGGACGTATCGCCCACCGCTTCCTGCGCCAGCAGGGCCGCGCCGTATGCGCCGCTGATGGAGAACACCGGGCTGACCCGGACCCGGCTGCCATAGGCCGCCTGAAAAGCCGCCACGATGCCGGGATTGTAATCCACACCGCCCTGCAATACAATGTGCTGTCCGACCGGTTTGGAGCCGACCACTTTGTGCAGGTAGTTCTGCACGATGGCGTGGCACAGTCCGGCCGCAATATCTGCCTGTGGAACGCCTTCGGCAGCGGCAGAAGCAATGGCGGTTTCAATGAATACCGTGCAGCGCTCGCCCAATGCGGCCGGGTGCTCTGCGGACAACGCCAACTGGCCAAATTCAGCCAGCGGAATCCCCATGCGGGCGGCCTGTTCCTCTACAAAAGAACCGGTGCCCGCTGCGCAGATCTTGTTCATCTGGAAATCCACGACTTTGCCGTTTTTCAGGCTGATGTATTTGCTGTCCTGCCCGCCGATCTCAAAGACAGTATCCACCTCCGGCACCCAGTGCGCAGCGCCCTTTGCCTGCGCGGTGATCTCATCCCGCACGGCATCGGCACCGATGCGCTTGCCGACACGCTCCCGCCCGGAGCCAGTCACGCCCACCGCCGTAAAGCGCACCGCACCGAACCGTTCCCGGATGCTGGCCAGCCCCTTGCGGACAGCTCCTTCCGGGTCGCCTGCGGTGCGCAGATACTGAAAGTCTACCAGTTCACCCTCCGGCCCCACCAGAACAAGGTCGGTGCTCGTGGAACCGATATCAATGCCCAGCGCACAGCCTTTTTCCGGGAGGACACCGGTGGCCTTCGGCTCGGAAAGATCTGTACCGGGCAGCAGTTCCAGTCTGGGAAGCCCGGTCGTCGTGGAGTGTGCTGCCATTGCATCGTTCAGCAACGCATCCAGCTGTGCCAGTGTAAATGCACCTTCTGCCTTGCATGCTGCACCGATGGCCGCTTCAAAACGCGCTTCTTCCGGGACGATCAGTTCCGCTTTGGTCAGGCCGAACACATCCCGGATTGCTCGAATCACGCCTGCATTGCAGGTAACACCGCCGCAGAATACTACAGGTTTACAGACCGGAAGCCGCCGCACGATGGTCGCCTTATAGTTCCGAATCATGGCATAACACAACCCCAACAGGATATCCGGCGTGGAAACGCCTTCCTGCTGGCGGTGGATGATATCTGTTTTGGCAAAGACCGCACACCGGCCAGAAAGGCGCGGAACACTCTGTGCCTGCTTTACCAGAGAAGAGTAATCCTCCAGCTTGCATCCCACACGGGACATCTGGTCTTCAAAGAATGAGCCTGTGCCGCCTGCGCAATGTTCATTGACCGAAAACTGCGGGGCGCGGCTCTGTAGATCTGTGATGAACCGCGCCCCCTGACTGCCGATTTCAATGACCGAACCCACCTGCGGAATGATCCAGCGCACACCCTCGATGATAGCTGGGATATCGCCTAAAGAGGGAATGGCTGAATCTTGCTCCAGCAGAGCCTCCGTGTTGCTTCCGGTCACACAAAGTGAAAACGGAGTATCCATCGCCAGTTCCAATGCAGAAAGTCCTTTTTTCAGGCAGGCGAACGGCCTGCCGTGATGCACCCCCATCCACTGCTTTGCCATTGCACCATCCCGCAGCAGCACCAACTTGACCGTCGAAGTACCGATATCCATTCCCAACGAAAGCATTGTGTCACTCCTTCGATATCAACCCTGAACGTTATAGGGTTTGACATTTCAAACTTTATACCGTATAATAATGATGCCTTTTAATTAGACACCTCTAACCAAGAGTTTAACACAACTACCTCGGAGTGTCCGTTGTTATGGCAACGGCAAAGTAAATTTTAAGATGGAGCAATATTATTCAATTTTACAGCAATGCGGCATGTTCAACGGCATCCAGCCACGAAAATATAGGGAAGTCCTTCGTTGCTTGAATGCGACTGTCCGTGAATATCCTCGTGGTGCGCACATCGTCGAGCTGGGTGAGCAGAGCCACAATACGGGTGTTCTGCTGGATGGCACGATAGAAGAATTTTTGTATGATGAAAATGGCAATCAAATCAGCATCTGCCGTTTTTGTCCCGGAGAAGTATTTGGTGCAGAACTGGCCTGTACTGGCTGGACGACAAGTCCGGTCTGTCTGCGTGCCAGTTCGGGCTGTACCGTAATGCTGCTGGATTTCAGCGCATTGATGTCACAGAAAACGCTGTCCTGTCCCTGCCGGATGCAAGTCACAGCAAATCTTATGCAGGACATGGCGCAGCAGCTTCTGTTCTTCAATACAAAGGTGCGTATTCTTGCCCAGAAGCGTCTGCGGGATCGGCTGAAAATTTATTTGCAAACCTTGACACCCGATGAAAAAGGCTGTTACAGTCTACCCTACACCCGGACAGAACTGGCAGATTTCCTCTGTGTGGACCGCAGTGCTCTTTCCCGTGAGCTGTGCCGGATGCGCGATGAGAGGATCCTTGATTTTTCCGGTGCAAAGATTCACCTGTTGAACCCAACGTTTTTGTATGGTTGGAACTGACAGTACTTCTAAATCTATGAAAAAAATTGTCTGCCTAACATTTTTGTTCGACAGACAATTACTTTTCAATCTTCTAGTGTACGACTACCGGACACATTCTTCAAATATTTCTCCGAGTCACCGTTCAGAATCAAATCCGCATAGCCCAGCGGATCGTTGTAGATGAGGTAGTCCCGTTCCGTCCTCTGCGCCATGGTCACGTCCAATTCATCCTCGACCCCGGTGCAGTCAATGGAGATCATTCTCCCATCCCGGAGCAGCAGCTCTACACACCCGGTGTCCATGTTGAACGAACAAACTCTTGCATCGTACTTCATAATCTTGCATCCTTTCTGCCCTACGGCACTCTTACAGTGGTCTGTCGTGCTTTCTTATGATAAGGTCTGGGACGTTTTTCGATGGAAGCAAGGGATTCGTTCTGTTTTCCAAAGAATACAAAAAATCCGAACCCTTCTCCTATTAGAAAAAAGTTCGGATTTTGTTGTTGTGGTGCACCTCCAGGGACTCGAACCCTGGGCCCACTGACTAAGAGAAACCAACGCGCAACAATCATCAATTTCCGAAATTACGCAAATTCGTCGTTTTTAGCGTTTTATCGTAAATTAACATTTTGCATCCGCTGCATTCTTTGCACCTGTTGTTCCCTCTTGCATCCGTTATCCAGCCGTTCCGGTGTGCAAAAAGTGTGCAAAAATGTGCAGAGCCAAAATCAGCCCCTTAAAGCAGGCATCGGATTTTTATGCAAAGCCGGGAAAATGGCCGGGTTCGAGCCCAAAATGGCAGCTGCAATCTAGCCTGTTCAGACCGAGCATCAAATGTACATCCACAACTACGATTCATGGCAGGGATTTGGACAACTGCGATCTCTTATAAATCCAAAGCAGCTCTTTCTATGTGGACTTTTCTGGGTGGAAATACCCAGAGGGTTCACTTTTTTTATTTTATCGACAGCGCCTCCATCCGGGCTATACTGCTGTTTTGACATCTATTTGGCAGCAAAACCCTGAAGGATCACGACTCGTTATAAAGCGTGACGGATTTCAGACAAAAGCGCACAAGGCTTGAACAAAGCCGTAAGATCACTTCCTGGAGCGACAAAGACTTATACAATCTTTGTTTCGATTGCAGGACCCTTTTCCCCTCTTAATACTTTTAGCGGTATTATGGCCTTGCAAGAAAGAAATGAGGTGAACAATTATGAGCATTACAAATGCGGCGAGAAGATTTGAACAGAGATTTGACGCAAAAGCGGAGCGCTTTATTTGGCATCATCCGCTACTTGGCTCCATCTCCATCTTTGTTGGAATGCCCTTACTGGTTTTGGCGTGTGTCTGTATCAGTACGATCGTTATCGCCTTTCCTATGGCATGGCTTTTGGGTTGGTTGTAATCTTTATTTCATCTTTAAACGCGCAAAAGATCACTAATGCCATTTTTAGAGGAAAGGGTTTATGATATTGGGGACATCAAAAAAGGAGGATAGCTCTTATGCAAATACTAATTGCACTCATAGGTGTATGTGCGGCAGCAATGCTGCTGTGGTATGTCTATATTTTAATGAAGGGAGATGATCAGGCATGAGCGCCATGATTCAGTATGTTTTATACCTTGCCATTCTGGTTGTTTTGGCAATTCCGCTGGGCGCATACATAAAAAACGTCATGAACGGCGAGAAAACTTTTTTGTCCAAAGTTCTGACACCGTGCGAAAACCTGATTTACAAGGTTATGCGTGTAGACAGAGAAGAACAGATGACATGGAAAAAATATGCGGTAAGTGTATTGACCTTTTCCGGTGTCGGGCTTGTTTTTCTGTTCCTGCTTCAACTTGTGCAGGGTGTTCTTCCCGGAAATCCGCAGCATCTTTCCGGTGTGAAATGGGATTTGGCATTTAACACTTCTGCAAGTTTCATTACCAATACAAACTGGCAGGCATATTCCGGTGAATCCACATTGAGTTATCTCACTCAGGCTTTAGGTCTGACTGTTCAGAACTTTGTTTCCGCAGCTACAGGTATCGCCGTTCTATTTGCATTGATCCGTGGCTTTATCAAGGTGAAATCCTCCGGGTTGGGAAGCTTTTGGGTGGACTTGACCCGCATTGTGGTTCACATCCTACTCCCGCTGAATCTGGTCATTTCTCTGTTGCTGGTAGGCGGCGGCGTGATTCAGAACCTGAAAAGTGCAGAAACAGTATCCCTTGTAGAACCGATTGCCGTCAGTGCAGAAGGCGAAATCCTTGAGGATGCGGTAATTGACTTAGACACCGAAACCGTCACTGTAGATGGCGAAATCGTTTCGAATGCACAGATCGTCACCGAGCAGTTCGTACCGATGGGTCCTGCGGCCAGCCAAGTCGCAATCAAACAGACCGGCACTAACGGCGGCGGTTATATGGGCGTCAACTCCGCACATCCTTTGGAAAATCCCAATGCCTTTACCAATCTGATCGAAATGATTTCCATTCTGCTGATTCCGGCGGCACTGTGTTTCACATTCGGTTCTGCAGTAAAGAACAAGAAGCAGGGTGTTGCGATCTTTATGGCAATGTTTCTCTGCCTGGTTGTTGCTTTGGGCTGTATCGCCGTCACTGAACAGGTTGGCACCCCCCAGCTTGCACAAAACGGCGCAGTCAATATGTCAATGGCCGAACAGGCAGGCGGCAATATGGAGGGCAAGGAGACTCGCTTTGGCATTGCAGGGTCCTCTACATGGGCAGCTTTCACCACAGCAGCCTCCAACGGCTCTGTAAACTCCATGCATGACAGCTACACGCCTCTTGGCGGCATGGTGACTATGCTGCTGATGCAGCTTGGCGAGGTTGTTTTCGGCGGCGTGGGCTGCGGCCTTTACGGTATGCTTGCTTTTGCTATTCTGACGGTGTTCATTGCCGGTCTGATGGTAGGCCGTACACCGGAATTCCTTGGCAAGAAAATTGAGCCTTATGAGATGAAATGGTCGGTACTGGTTTGCCTTGCAACACCCATTGCAATTCTGGTCGGCAGTGGCCTTGCCGCCGTAGTACCCTCTGTCATGGACAGCCTGAATAACGGCGGTGCCCACGGTTTCTCTGAGATGCTGTACACCTACTCATCCTGTGGCGGCAATAATGGCTCTGCCTTTGCCGGTTTTAATGCGAATACCGTATTTCTGAATGTAAGTCTGGGACTGGTGATGCTCTTTGCCCGGTTCCTGCCCATCATCGGCACACTTGCAATCGCAGGCAGCTTGGCCGGGAAAAAGAAAATTGCCACGACAGCGGGCACCATGTCTACCACAAATGGAATGTTTGTTTTCCTGCTGATCGTTGTGGTATTGCTGATTGGTGCGCTGAGCTTCTTCCCGGCGCTTGCTCTTGGTCCACTTGCTGAGTTCTTTGGAAGCATTGCGTAACGGAGGGTTACAGATATGAGTACAAAACAGAAAACTGCTTTTGCCGACCGGAAAATGCTCGGCAGGGCAATTAAAGATTCTTTTGTGAAATTGAGCCCGAAAACACAGGCAAAAAATCCGGTCATGTTTCTGGTTTTTGTGGCTGCTATTTTGACCAGCATTCTTTGGGTGGTGTCCCTGTTCGGCTTAAAAGACGCTCCAAGCGGATATACGCTGGCGATTGCAGTGATTCTTTGGTTTACCGTGCTATTTGCCAATTTTGCCGAGGCCATTGCAGAAGGCCGAGGCAAGGCACAGGCTGATTCTCTCCGGGCATCCCGTAAGGACGTAGACGCGCATAAGATTCCCTCTGTCTCGGAGAAGGACAGCGTGACCGTGGTTCCCTCCGCCCTGCTGAAAAAGGGGGAACTGATGATCGTCAAAGCCGGAGAGCAGATTCCGGCAGACGGCGAAGTCGTAGAAGGGGCGGCATCTGTGGATGAAAGCGCCATCACCGGCGAATCCGCTCCTGTAATTCGTGAGGCAGGCGGCGACCGCAGCGCTGTGACCGGCGGCACCACTGTACTGTCGGACTGGATCGTTGTCAGAGTGACCAACGAAGCCGGAGAGAGCTTTCTGGACAAGATGATTGCGATGGTAGAAGGTGCTGCCCGGAAGAAGACGCCCAACGAAATTGCTTTACAGATTTTTCTGGTAGCCTTGTCCATCATCTTTATTTTAGTAACAGTCTCCCTCTACACTTATTCTATTTTTTCTGCAAAACTGGCAGGAATTGAGAATCCCACCTCTGTAACAACTCTGGTTGCGCTGCTGGTATGCCTTGCTCCTACTACCATTGGTGCCTTGCTTTCTGCCATCGGTATTGCCGGTATGTCCCGACTGAACCAGGCAAATGTTCTGGCCATGAGTGGACGCGCCATTGAAGCCGCCGGTGATGTAGACACTTTGATGCTTGACAAAACCGGAACCATCACTCTGGGCAATCGACAGGCATCGGAGTTCATTCCGGTAGATGGTGTAGATATTCAGGAACTGGCAGACGCCGCTCAGCTTTCTTCTCTGGCAGACGAGACCCCTGAGGGCAGAAGCGTTGTCGTGCTGGCCAAGGAACAGTTTGGAATTCGTGGCAGAAGCCTTCAGGACAAGAATATGCACTTTGTCCCATTTACTGCCGTGACCCGTATGAGCGGCGTCGATTTTGACGGCAACGAAATCCGAAAAGGCGCAGCAGACGCCATGCAGAGTTATGTGACCCATGCAGGCGGTATGTATTCTCCGGACTGTGATCGAGTTGTCAAGTCTATTGCGTCCAAGGGCGGCACACCTCTGGTCGTAGCTAAGAACCACAAGATCCTCGGCGTTATCTATCTGAAGGATATTATCAAGCAGGGTGTGAAGGAGAAATTTGCAGATCTGCGGAAAATGGGTATCAAGACCATTATGATCACCGGCGACAATCCGATTACTGCTTCGGCCATTGCTGCCGAGGCCGGTGTGGATGACTTCCTTGCGGAAGCAACGCCGGAGGGAAAGCTGGCAATGATTCGTGATTTTCAGGCCAAGGGTCATTTGGTCGCCATGACAGGCGACGGCACCAACGACGCCCCGGCTTTGGCACAAGCAGACGTTGCAGTTGCCATGAACAGCGGCACACAGGCAGCAAAAGAAGCAGGCAATATGGTGGATCTGGACTCTTCGCCTACAAAGCTGATCGACATTGTACGCATCGGCAAACAGCTTTTGATGACACGAGGCAGCCTGACCACCTTCTCCATTGCTAACGATGTGGCAAAATACTTTGCCATTATTCCGGCGCTGTTTGTGGGACTTTATCCGGGTCTGTCTGCTCTGAATATTATGGGGCTGCACTCCCCGCAGAGTGCTGTCCTCTCTGCGATCATTTATAATGCACTCATCATTATCGCGCTCATTCCGTTGGCGCTGAAAGGTGTGAAATACCGTGAGGTCTCTGCCGGAAAGCTGCTGTCACGGAATCTGCTGGTTTATGGGCTGGGTGGTCTGGCGGCTCCCTTTATCTTTGTGAAACTGATTGATGTTCTGCTGGTGTTTACCGGTCTGATGTAAGGAGGATGCATCCTATGAATGCAGTAACAAAGAAAACGATCTCGTATTTTGAAGGAATGCTTGGAATAAGCTTCGCCGTTCTATGTGCGACCACCCTGCGTTTCGCTCTGTGGGCGCCGGAATTGCTTCAGAAAATTTTTCTCACCATCTTCGGATAAGGGGGTATATATTATGAAAACAATGAAAAGTGTACTGCCAAAGGCAGGTATGATCTTTTTAATCTTTACGCTGCTGTGCGGCGTAATCTATACGGGTGTTGTCACAGGAATTGCTCAGCTTATTTTCCCGGATAATGCAAACGGAAGCATCATTGAAGTAGACGGGAAAAAATATGGCTGTGAGTTGCTGGGGCAGCAATATACAGATGAAGCCCATATGTGGGGGCGCATTATGAATATTGATGTTTCAACCTATACGGATGAAAACGGAAAGGCACTGATGTACGCCGCTCCCTCCAACCTCTCTCCGGCAAGCGAGGAGTATGCACAGCTCGTGGCAGAGCGGGTGGAAAAGCTCCGGGCTGCCGACCCGGATATGGATGAAACAGCTGTTCCGGTGGACCTTGTCACCTGTTCCGGCAGTGGGCTTGATCCCCATATTTCCCCGGCAGCAGCGGAATATCAGGTAGCACGCATTGCAAAGGCAAATGATATGACCGAAGATGAAGTGCGTGAGATCATCCAAAACTGCACCGACGGACGATTCCTTGGCATCTTTGGTGAAGAGACCGTCAATGTGCTGGAAGTCAATCTGATGCTGGACGGTATTCTGGAGAAGTGAAATGAACATAGCTAAAATCATGATTCCCAAAATCTCCACTGTATTTCTTTATGAAAAGGATACGATTCGTCAGGGATTGGAACGGTTTATGGTACATGGCTATACCGCTGTCCCGGTACTGAATGATCAGGAACAGTATATTGGAAGCGTGACGGAGGGAGATTTCCTCCGCCACCTTCTTGCTTGCCAGACAACAGACTTGAAAGTACAGGAGGGATACCGACTTGGCAGCATTGTTCGCAGAGATTTTTGCCCTGCGTTACAAATAGATGCAGATTCCGAGCAGGTTGTAACTGCAATGCTGAATCAGAATTTTGTCCCCATCGTTGATGGCCGGAATGCTCTATGCGGGATTCTGACAAGGAAACGGCTGATTGAATTTCTGGCACAAGCTCGTGATAAAAAAGAATAAGTCCTGCATCTTTAGACGGTCTTAATACAGATACGCATTCTCTTTTACCTTTTTTAATCCCTTTGATTTATAATTAAGGGCACATAAAGGGGTATAAAGGAGGATTGCAGGTATGGGGGTTATTACCATAGCCGCATCCTTTGCAATGATTTCCGGTCGGAAGATTTCTTTGATAGGAGGGTTAAAATGGAACTGCCAAGACAAGATCCGGATCAGCTTCTTCGTGCGATCCGTAACGATGCATCCACTAAGAAAAGCGGAAAACTCAAAATCTTTTTCGGTTATGCCGCAGGTGTCGGAAAGACCTATGCCATGCTTCAGGCGGCTCATCAGGCTAAGGAACGTGGCATCGATGTGGTTGCTGGATACATAGAACCCCATGCCCGACCCCAGACGATGGCACTTCTGGACGGCTTGGAGCAGCTTCCTGTGAAACAAGTTTCTTACGAAGGAATGACCCTTCGTGAATTTGATCTTGATGCTGCGCTCAAGCGAAATCCCCAGCTCATACTGGTGGATGAGTTGGCCCATACCAACGCCGAAAGCAGTCGGCACACGAAGCGGTATCAGGATATTCAGGAACTGCTAAATACTGGAATTGATGTCTATACGACTGTAAATGTCCAACATATCGAGAGTCTCAACGATACAGTGGCCTCTATCACCGGAATTCTTGTGCGGGAGCGCATTCCGGATTCCACCTTTGATCAAGCAGATCAGGTAGAACTGGTGGATATTGAGCCTGCGGAGTTGCTGGAACGACTGGCAAGTGGAAATGTGTACCGGGAAGATCAGGCGCAGCGGGCAACAGTTAATTTTTTCACGCTGGAAAATCTCACTGCATTGCGGGAAATCGCTCTCCGTCGGTGCGCTGACCGGGTGAACTTGCTGACGGAAAGCGCCAGAGTACAGAGTCGAGGCGATTACCATACAGACGAGCGCATTCTGGCATGTCTTTCCTCGTCGCCATCCAACGCAAAAATCATTCGGACTGCTGCAAGGATGGCAAGAGCCTTTCGGGGAACATTTACCGCTCTTTATGTGGAAACGCCAAATACAGCGGCGATGAGTGACGATGATAAAAAGCGTTTGCAGGATAATAAGCGTCTGGCCCAGCAACTTGGCGCCACGATCGAGACAAGTTATGGCGATGACGTGCCTTATCAGATTGCGGAATTTGCCCGTCTTTCCGGCATCTCAAAAATCGTAATTGGACGAAGTACCATTGCACGAAAGAATATTTTCAGCAAGCCCACCTTGACGGAACGCCTGATTTCCAGCGCACCTAATCTGGATATTCATGTGATACCGGATGCCAGCACAGGAACCAGCTATCAGGAAAAAAAGCGTAAAGCGCAGGCAGATGCGATGCCCCTGCGTGATGTTCTGAAGAGTATCGTCGTATTGCTGGCAGCTACACTCATTGGCTGTGGCTTTGACGCTCTTGGGTTCACGGAGAGTAATATTATCGCAGTTTACATATTAGGCGTACTTGTGGCCGCTGTAATCACAACCAACCGACTGTGCGGGATTCTGACCTCGGTTGTCAGTGTGCTGGTTTTCAATTTCTTTTTTACCACTCCGAGACTGACATTCCATTTTGACGATCCGAACTATATTGTTACCTTTACCATTATGTTTATAGTAACACTGCTTTCCGGATCTCTCACTACCCGACTGAAAGAAAATGCGAAACAATCTGCCCATACAGCTTACCGTACAAAGATTCTTTTTGAAACCAACCAGCTTCTGCAAAAAGAGCAGGATGAGAATGCGGTGATCACCGCTACGGCAGGGCAGCTCATGAAGCTGCTGAAAAAAGATATTGTCGTCTACCTGCCTGATGGTAAAGAACTTGCCACCCCTAATGTTTTTCGTGCTGTTAATAGCATTCAGGAAGATTTAATTTCTGAGAACGAGAAAGCAGTCGCCGATTGGGTCTTCCGAAACAATAAACACGCCGGTGCCACAACAGATACATTATCCAGTGCAAAGTGTTTATACCTTGCGATTCGGGTCAACCAGCATGTATATGGAGTGGCTGGTATTGCGGTGAACGGTATTCCGCTGGACTCTTTCGAAAACAGCGTACTCCTCTCTATTCTGGGCGAGTGCGCTTTGGCACTTGAAAACATCAAAAACGCCAAAGAGAAAGAGGAAGCGGCTGTTCTGGCGCAAAATGAACAGCTTCGTGCTAACCTGCTGCGGGCAATCTCTCATGATCTTCGAACCCCTTTGACAGCGATTTCTGGCAGCGCAGACAATTTGCTTGCAAATTATAAAAAGATGGATGATGCATTGCGGGAGCAGACCTTTACCGATATTTATGACGATTCCATGTGGCTGATTAATCTCGTTGAAAACCTGTTGGCAGTCACACGAATTGAGGGCGGACAGGTCAATCTAACTCGGAGTATCGAACTCATGGATGAGGTCGTTTCTGAAGCACTGAAGCACATCAACAGAAAGAGTAAAGAACACACCATTCGTGTGACCAGCGGGAATGACTTTATCCTTGCCCACATTGATGCGAAGCTGATCGTTCAGGTGATTATCAATTTGGTTGACAACGCCATCAAATATACCCCTGTCGGTTCAGTAATTGAAATACATACCGATCAAAAAGAGCAATGGGTCACGGTTTCCGTTTCCGACAACGGCCCTGGGATTCCCGATGAGCAGAAACCCCGTATTTTCGATATGTTTTATAGCGGGGCTAATAAAGTGGTCGACAGCCGCAGAAGCCTCGGATTGGGGTTGTCTCTTTGCAAGTCCATTGTGACCGCCCACGGCGGCACGATCACCGTATCAGACAATCAGCCAAATGGTACTGTGTTTACATTTACATTACCCGCCGGGGAGGTGGAACTTCATGAATAAACCTTTGATATTAGTGGTTGAGGATGACCCATCTGTACAAAATCTCATTACAACCACATTGAAAACAAATGATTATCGTTATGTGGTAGCGCCCAATGGCTCGGCAGCCATTATGGAGGCCACATCGCACAATCCTGAAATCATCTTGCTGGATTTGGGCTTGCCGGATATGGATGGCGTTCAAGTCATTCAAACGGTACGCTCCTGGTCCAATACCCCCATCATTGTAATTAGCGCCAGAAGTGAAGACAATGACAAGATTCATGCATTGGATGCCGGAGCTGACGATTATCTGACAAAACCTTTTTCTGTTGAAGAATTATTGGCCCGACTCAGGGTGACGCAGCGCAGACTCGCCCTGATGACGACGGAAATGGTAACCTCCAGTTCTGTATTTGTGAATGGTAACCTGAAAGTGGATTATGCTGGAGGATGCGCTTATCTGGATGAAAACGAACTTCACCTGACACCCATGGAGTATAAGTTGTTGTGCCTGCTGTCCAAGAATGTTGGCAAGGTACTGACCCATACCTTTCTCACACAAAATATCTGGGGCCGCAGTTGGGATAACGATGTGGCTTCCCTGCGGGTATTTATGGCAACACTGCGGAAAAAGCTGGAGCCAACAGAGGAGTCCCCGCAATACATCCAAACACATATTGGTGTGGGCTATCGTATGATAAAAGTAGAATAATACTATGCGGTCGGCCAGTGTTCACAGATGCATCAGATGTTCAACATACCGAATTGAAGCTCGTGCCGAATCACCGTTTGAATTTGCGGTCGCTGCGAACCTTTCTGACCGTGGATGACGAAACGTTTGAACGCTTGCAGAAACGGTTTGAGAGTATGGTACGATAACCTGTTTCTGATTTAAAAAACTTGTCAAGAGGGCTGGCACCGTCCAGTCCTCTCTCTTTTTGCCAAAGTTCCCCTTTCTTTTTTTTTTTTTTTGCAAGCTGCCGAAAGTGGCATGTTTTCAAAAGTTCGCGTTTGCGAAGCGTAGCGCAGCAATGAAAGCCCCAGTGGGGCTTTTAAGCGACAGAACGGTCTTGCGTAGCAAGATGGAGGGGCCTTGCCCCGACAAGTTCACGTTGACACGACTCAATTTTTGTGGTAATCTGTCCTGACAATTTAATATAACATATTTTTACATATTCGTTCAGACCCTGCGGGGATGAACATTTTGGCTTTCAGCCGTTACATAACCGACTAGCATGACCTTCCAGAAAAAGCGAAGGCAGAGCTGGTCTGTTTTGTGACGGCTTTTTTGTTGCCGTTTTGCTCGTTGAACCTTGAAAACCGTATGACCGTCTGCATGGAATACCCGGCGATGACCCTGAGAAGGAGAGCCGGAAAACGCCGCCGGAAGGGGGCA